>Ga0209517_10002834_pt1 | contig 24008 bp, 17 predicted proteins | sample PeaSoiMetSII2010_FD_187695 | JGI IMG/M metagenome (GOLD analysis project Ga0209517, IMG submission 187695) | Peat soil microbial communities from Weissenstadt, Germany - SII-2010 (SPAdes) (version 2) | ecosystem: Environmental > Terrestrial > Soil > Wetlands > Peat | place: Germany... | reverse complement strand
GGCTCGCTTTGAGTGGGGAAATCCGTCATGACCGCGATCACCCGATCCGGGGCAGCGAGATTATCGCCCTGAGTGCCCTGGACGATGCTCTCCGCGATGCGTTCGTACAGATAAGGATCCTCGGTATACGCCTCCTCGTTTCGACCCATGCGCGGATCGCGGTCCTCCTCAAGTACCAGTGTGGACAGCATGTGGATTCCGACCGCCCTGGCTTCGGCGGCCGCGGCCGCATAAATCGACTTCACGAGATCCATGTCAAACGTGCTGCCGATGGTGAGACCCTCCGGGAAGATCGTGGCGCCGGGCATCATCGCGCCGTGCGTGCCTTCTTCGTCTTCGAGCAGGGGAATCTTCAGCCGGGTCTGGGTGCGGGCGATCTTTTGGAGTTCGTTGAAGTACTCCGCCTGCTGGCGCGCGCCTTTGTGCAGAATCTCGTTGGCCAGCGTGAAGAAGCCGCATGCCGGACCAATCTCCTGAGTATAAGTTCCTGCTGCGAACTTGCGGCAGGCCTCGGTCTTGGAGGGAATGTCCCGTCCCAATTCCTCGACATAAACGCAGGGCAGGTTGAGCTGGCCCACTTTCTCCTTCAGCGTCATGCGGCTCATCAGGTCGTTAATGCGCCGCTCGACGGGCTGGTTAGGATCGAGATAGGTCGGTTCGTCGCCGCCGGTTTGCGCGACGGCCGCTGGAACAAATGAGACGAACGCTACACCCAGGATAAGTGCGGTTCCCAACCTCTTGATCGCCATTCCAAACCTCCGTGCACCTGTGCGGCGCTAGCGGCAAACGACTCGCCAAAAAGGTCACGGAGACCATGGAGAAGAGCGAATAGCTTTTGCTCCATCGTCTCTGTGGCCTCTGTCGTCAGATTCAAAGCTCCAGAAGCCACCACAGGAGCGACAGTTTCTGGAAGGGCCCCTGATGCGCGACCGAGCATCTTAGCACAACTTCCCGGAATTGCGGCCAAAACTCCAGAGAGGTGGACATGCTTCCAAATACGGGTTCGTTGCGCGCCGACGGCCGCATTCTCTGCGTGAATTCGTAGGGGTAGGGCTTGCCCTACCCCGGATCGTGTAATACCGCTCCGGCCAGGGGACGGCAAGCCGTGACAATCCGCGAAATGCCGCTTCGTTCCGCGCCAATGGCCGCCTTTTCTGCGCGAATTTGTAGGGGTAGGGCTTGCCCTACCCCGGATGGTGTGAGATCCGTCCAGCCAGGGGACGGCAAGCCGTCCCCCTACAATTTCAAGTCCCGGCGACACGCCGTCTGGACTCCTAATTGCCCGGGGCACCGCGGGCGCGAGGGCGAGGCACCGCCTCGCCCCTACCATTGTTCCCAGGGGTCAGCATGCCGGATTGCAGATCCCAGATTTCAGATTTCAGATTTCAGAATCCCGATGACCGGTGAGCGTTGATTGGCAGGCCAGGAAACCTGGGTGGCACATACATCCTGACAAAAACCGTCAGGACGTATGCGCGCCACCCGTGGCTTTTCGTGTATGCGCACCCGTGGTTCACGTTGGGGGTCGTAGGGGCAACCCTTGTGGTTGCCCCTGGCGGGACAACGGGCGGCCGCAAGGGCCGCCCCTGCGGACTAGAAGTAGAACTTCATGCTCACCTGGCCGATGCGCGGCGGGTTGGCGCCGGTCACAAAGCCAAAGGTCGAGGTATTGTTGATGGTGCCCTGCGGAGACTGGAATTGAGCGTGATTCCAAGCATTGAAGAATTCCGCCCGGAATTCCAGGCTCTTCGATTCGGTTAACTTCACATCTTTCGTCAACGACAAGTCGAAGTTGTTCCAACCCGGTCCGCCGAAAAAGCGGCGGCTGGAATTTCCGAGTTGTGGCATGACGACGGTTGGGGAAATCTGGGGTTTTGGCTCGGGAGTGAAAAGCGTCGTCTTGAAGTATGGATTACAGCCGAGAGGGCGGGGGCATCCCGGTGTCCCGGGAAGCCCCGCCGTTCGCGGATCCTTGAAACCGAGGCTACCTGGCAGGCGGTTCGGTTCGTCGATATCATTGCCCTGCCCGGTACTACCCGTTCCCAGCAGCGAATAGTCGTCGTTCTCATTGATGTACACCGGGAACCCCGTGGCGAAGCGGGTAATTCCGTTGATCAACCAGCCGTCGGTTAAGCGCTTGGGGCCGGCAAGTTTGTCGAACGGCAACCGGTAGGAATAACTCACGACGAAGTTCTGCGCCACGTTGAAGGCAGACAGCGCCTTGGTGATCGCGTGATCGATCGGGTTGATGTTATCGCCTTGGCCCAAGCCGTTGCCGGAGGCGTTGTCGAGCGACTTGCCGTAGGTGTAGGCGGCGAGGAATTCGGCGCGTCCCAGGGTGCGGCGAAGCGTTACCTCGAGCGCATTGTAGTTGGAGTTGGCCATGGTGGCCATGTAGCCATCGCTGGCAAACGCTTCGACAGGAGCACCGGAAAGACTGGGAACCACCACGTTGTAAGGCGAACGAACGCTGTAGACCGTGGCGCCCGAGGCGGAGGTAAACGGACCGGCATCCTCCGCTTAAGGGCCACAATTTGCAGCGAGCAGACTAAAGCACTGGGCCGGATTTGATGGGTTGGCTTCCATAGTGGCCAAAAGCCGGTGCGCTTGCGTTCCGACGTAGCTGGCGGAGAGTATGGTTGCCGACCCAAACTGGCGCTGAAAGGAGAAGTTGTAGTGCTCGGCGTAAGGAAGCGCGTTGGCGTGGAAGAAAGCCGGCGAACTCCCGAGGGGCACGAATTGCGCCCAGTTCAGAGTCGTGTCCGGGTTTGAGGGGCTGATGTTCAACGGGGGTACCGGGACGGGGAATCGCTGGCCCTCGTTTGCTCCGGTTGTGCGAATTGTAAACGGGTTCTGGAAATCCGGGAGAACGCTCGGCTGCCACCAGTATCCGTAAGGCGCGTCGCCGCTTTCCTGCTCGAGGATGCGGTTCTCGAAAGTGTTGAAATAGACGCCAAAGGCCGCCCGGATACTCGTCTGCCCGGGTCCTCCCAATAACTTGCCCAAGAAGCCTCCGGAAGCATGGGGCGAGTAAGCGAGCCCGATGCGCGGGCCGAAATTGTGATGGCCGGTCGGGGCGAGTGTGGAGGGAATCCCCGGGTCTCCCGGGAAACACCAGCCCATGGGCGATCCTGGAAACTCTTTCGACTGGCAGCCGGGAATGAGGGCCTCCCATTCATTGTGGGCCTCCCACCAGGGAGAACTGACCTCCCAGCGCAAACCGTAGTTCACCGTGAGGTTCCTGGTGGCCCGCCAGCTATCCTGGGCATAGAGGTCGTAAGATCGCGACCGGCCATGGACAGGCAATTGCAAGCCCTGGGAGTAGCTATTTGGCGCCCCGATCAGGAAATCGGCAAAATCAAAGCCTGTCTCATTGCCGTTGAATCCGAAGGAGCCGTTGAGATTCAGGGCGAATCGGTACTCGACTTGGTCGTAACTGTACGCCCCGCCGAATTTAACCGTGTGGGTTCCAATCACCTTAGAGAAGTTGTCCGCAAAGTTGTAGGTGTTATCAAAGACTCGCAGGAAGCTGTTCGCCACCCCAATGCTGTAGTTATTGAATCCGATGGGCTCAACGCCCTCGTAACTGGGGTTCATGGGGAAGATGCCGGTGAAACCCTCGTCGGAGAGTTTCGGGCCCAATCCCCCCAGCGGGGCGTTCGAGAACTGTACATCGCGCATGTAGCCGACCCGAAGTTCGTTGACGGCAGTGGCCCCGAGCGCTTTGGTGATGCCCAGGTTGATGATCTGCGCCCGGCCGTTATTCTTCGACGCGAACCCCGGGAAGCTTGCTCCGCCGTAAGGATTGACCAGGACGTCATCGTCGAAGAAATAGTAGCCCGAGACCATGCCCAAACGGGTGTTGCCATCGATCCGGCCGCTGGCTTTGTCGTCCCGGAGCGTTTCCTTGTAGGCTGAGGTGGTGTAGACCGAGCCGTCATTTGGAAGTGGAATGTATTTCATCAGGAACTGGGCCGGTGGACTGAATGCGGACTGCGGAATGACCGCGTTGGGAAATACGCATTGAGCGTTGCCCGTGCAACCGTGCGTGTAGTATGACTCCCCGTTGACCACGGGATAACCAAGTCGCTGGGACAGCGTGTTGGCCCAAGCTGAACCCTGCACCGTGCCGGTAAGCTGGTCGGCCTCATCCGACGAGAGGTCCCCGGTCCTGTCTTGGGCGGACGGCACCGGTATGAGCGGAGTGTCCACGCCCTCCACCAGACGCGTTCCCTGGTAGTCGGTGAAGAAGAACAGCTTGTCGTGCAGGATGGGCCCGCCGAACGTGCCTCCGAACATGTTCTGGTGCAGCGAGGCGCGGCTGGGAGAGAAGAAGTTGCGGGAATCGAGGTTGGGGTTGCGCACAAACTCGAAGGCGTCGCCGTGGAACTGGTTGGTGCCTTGCTTGGTAACGACGTTGATCAACCCGCCGGTGTAACTTCCATACTCGGCGTCAGCGTTATTGGTGAGAATGCGGAATTCGGCGATCGAGTCGAGGTTGGGAATGATGGCGGTGGCGTTGTACAACCTTTCCTCAGCGTTTCCGCCATTCAAGATGAATCCATTGGCGCTTTCCCGCTGCCCGCTCACCGCGACCGCCCCTGGGTTCAGGTTTCCTGAAACACCCATGGCGCTACTCTCACCGCTGGATGAAGGCACCACGCCGGGTTGCAGGGCCAGCAGGTCAGTGTAGCTGCGGCCATTCAGAGGCAGCGTGGTCATTTTCGTGTTCCCGATGACCTCGCCCATCTGGGTATTGGTGGTTTCGACGTGAACGGCCGTCGAGGTGACGCTCACCTCCTGGTTCACGGAACCCACCTTCATCGTGGCGTCGATGCGGAGGGCCGTGTTGACATCAATGACCAGTCCCGTCTGCCGGTATTCCTCGAACCCTGTCTCCGTGATCCTGATCTCGTAATGACCGGTGGGAAGAGCCGGAAAGTTATAGAAGCCTGCCGCATTGGTTTGGGTCGTGGTTTGAATTCCCGTGTCTGTATCGAGAGCCACCACCGAGACTCCGGGCATGACCGCCCCGGTAGGATCCGTGACCGTTCCTGAGATACTGCCTGTGACGGCGGCGCGGGCAAGCGGGCTTGCCAGCACCAACAGCAACCCCAGGGTGAACAAGCGTTGAGAACGTAAACTCAGCATTTGGATTCTGCGCATAGCGATTCTCCTGTCCCGGAATACGGATGTGCGAAGGACGATCCTCGCCCTTCGCCAAACGACCCGACGGAATACAAATGGAATGCCGATGACGGCCAAGGTGGGCCAAGTCGCTAACGCCTACAAGCTCCGGCTTGAATGTCGTCCGCGGTTTCGAACTTTGCCGCTACTCTGTAGGGATGTCTCAGCCCTGTTGCCCAACATCTTACACTTACCTTAAAGAGGACGAATTGTCAAGGTGGTTTCTATGAGGTGTTATGGCGCTGCCAGAGCCTGAAGCGCCCGCAGGCAGTGTTCGACACGTTCCATTTCGCATTTGAGAGCAGCCATGGTTACGCGGGCTCGCTCGAAGTCCCCCTGCTCGGCAAAGGCCTCCAGCCGTCCAGCTATTTCAGTCGCCTCAAGGGCCAAAAGATTTCCGGCTGATCCTTTGAGGGTGTGTGTCAGGCGTGCCAGTTCAGGTCCGTTATTCTGCTCGAAGGCGCGTCGGGCCGCCGCCAGCAAGCCGGGGCATTGGCTCAAATGAATCTCGATGAGCTCGCTCATGAGCTGGACGTCCCCTCCCAGACGATCCAGAAGGGCTCCTGTTACGACTGGCTCGTGTTCGCCGCCGAGCGGCTGAGATCCAGTTACTTCCTGGGCGTCGGAGGCGACGTACAGTTCCTCCTGGGGTGAGGCAACCCCCGCCTCGGCACAAGGCCCTCCCTCATAGCGCCGCAACAGTTGACGCAGTTCGTGCAGTTCGACAGGCTTCGGCAGATACCCATCCATTCCCGCCGCCAGGCAACGTTCCCGGTCGCCTTTCATTGCGTAGGCAGTGACGGCAATGATGGGGACGTGGCCGCCAGACAGTTTCTCGTGATCGCGTATGGCAGCAGTTGTTTCGAACCCATCCATGTCGGGCATCTGTACATCCATGAAGACCAGATCAAATACTCCGCCGGGGGCGTGCTCGATCGCCGCGACGGCTTCCTCGCCGCTCTGCGCCTCCACCACGTGGTGTCCGCGCTTGGCGAGCAAATGTGTCACCAGCGTACGGTTCACGTCGTTATCCTCGACCAGCAGAATCTGGAGCTTTCGGCCGGCAGTTGACTGGGCGCGCTGCTCCTGTGCCGCCCCAGGCACGGCCCTCGCTGCTGAGTCACCCGTGACGCTCTGGATCGCGGCCAGAAGCTCCTGTGGAAGAACCGGCTTCATCAAAAACCTTGGCGCCTCCGATTCCTGGTCACGCGCCGGCTCAGAGGTTGGGAGGCAGCCGCTAGCGAGCCGGATGGTGGCTTTTTCCAGTTTGGGGTCGGCCATGATTCGTTGAACGAGGGCGGGGCCATCGGGGCCGGGCAGGCGCGCGTCCAGCAGTACGGCTGCAAAGGGAGGGGTCCTTTCATCCGCCGAGCCCAGGTGGGTGAGCGCTTCTTGACCGCTGGCGCAAAGGACCGGCTGCGCGTTCCATTGCGCGAGCAGACTTCCCAGAATCCGCAGGCACGTGGGGCTGTCATCCACCACCAGAATCCGCTTTTCCTGAAGGTCGGGTGGCGGGCATTCAACCCGGAGCGGCGAAGCGGGGCGAAAGCAAGCGGTGAAGTGGAAAGTGCTGCCCTTTCCCAGATCGCTTTCCAGCCAGATCTTGCCTCCCATCATCTCAACCAGCCGGGCGCAGATGGACAATCCCAGTCCCGTCCCTCTGAATCGGCGTTTTGTCGAGCCATCCGCTTGAGCAAAGGGCTCGAAGATCAAGGCGTGCTTCTCCGGCGGAATTCCAATGCCCGTATCCCGGACAGAGAAATGCAAGTGCAGATTCTCCGGGTCGGCACTCTCTATTTCGACCGAGAGGAGAATCTCCCCCTCCTCTGTGAACTTTGCGGCGTTTGCCAAGAGGTTAACCAGGATCTGACGCAACCGCCCGGGATCGCCTTCGAAAACCGCCGGAACGCCGGACGAAATCTCCAGGCAGAACTCCAGCTCTTTCTGTCGAGCACGCATCGCTAAAGGCTTCATCGCCTCGGCCAGCATGTCAGCCAACCGGAACTCCACCGAATCCAATTCGAGCTTGCGGGCCTCGATCTTGGAAAAGTCGAGGATGTCATTGATGACGCCGAGCAGAGAGCCGGCCGACGACCGGACGGCCTCCAGATACTCGCGTTGTTCCGAAGTCAGAGAGGTTTCGAGAGCGAGTTCCGTCATCCCTACAACGCCATTCAACGGTGTGCGAATTTCGTGGCTCACGTTAGCCAGGAACTCGCTCTTGGCGCGGCTGGCGGCTTCGGCCGCCTCCTTGGCCTGGCGCCACTCCTCTTCGGCGCGCTTTCTATCCGTTATGTCGATCACCGTGCCTTCGATTTCGGGACCCGCTCCGTTGCCCTCGACCAGGTTGGAATTCTCCAGCACCCAGACGCAGCTTCCATCCTGGCGACGCAGGCAGAGCTCATAGAAAGTGACCGCCTCATGTTTTTTCAAGCGCGAAAGCAGCGCTGCGCGGCCTCCCTCGTCAATGTGCAACACCTGTGCGCCATGGCGAAGCACCTCCGCCGGAGAGGAGTAACCAAGAATCTGCGCAAGTGACTGGTTGCAATCAACAAGCTGGCCATCCAGCGTGGTGCGAAACACTCCCGCCATGTTCCGCTCAAACAACAGGCGGTAACGCCGCTCACTGGCACGGAGCGCCTCCTGGGCTTTCTTGCGTTTACTGATGTCACGAGCCGCGCCTTGTATTCCCACCACCTTGCCGTCGTCAGTGATTAAGCGCGTGCTGACTTCGACGGGAATCGCGTGGCCATCCTTGGCGACGAATTCTATCTCGTAGGTAGTGCTCGCACAGCCTTGAAGCTTCAGCTTCGTCATCTCCTTAGCCCGCTCCAGTGACTCCGCGCTGAGCAGGCCGGCGAAATTCCTGGTCAGCACTTCATCGCGGGTGAAACCCGTAAGGGTTTCCGCAGTCCGGTTCCAGGAGGTAATGGTGTAGTCAAGGCCGTGGGTAAAGATGGCGTCGGTGGAGTTTTCGAAGAGATCGACGAATTGTCTCCTCAGGGCCGCCTCGCGCCGAATCCATTCCCGTAGGGTTCGGGACTGCTGCCGCACCTGGGTACGGAGAATCGCGCCCCATACGATCCCGCCGCTCAAGAAACCGGCCGTGACGGTCAGCAGCCACAGTTCAAGGCTAGGGAACATCACCGAGCCTCTCCAACTGGGGCTTCAGGTGCACCTCGAAACAGTCAGGACAGACTCCATGGCTGAACTGGGCCTCGGAATGTCTGGCCACATAAGCGTCCACTTGCTCCCAGTAGTTTCGGTCATTGCGAATCTTTTTGCAGTAAGAACAGATGGGGAGCAGTCCTTGAAGCAGTTTCACTCGCTTCAAAGCCTCTTCCAGTGCTTGATTGCGTCCCAGCACGGCTTTCTGTAATTGCACAACCCGCGCGCCGGCGTGCAGCCGGGCGTGCAGTTCGCGAGGATCAAAGGGCTTTGTGACGTAATCGTCGGCCCCGGCTTCTAGCCCCTGTACGACATTTTCAAGCCCCCCGCGCGCTGTAATCAAGATCAGATAGGTCGGGGCGCTCAACTGTGCGGCGCGGATGCGGCGGCAGACTTCAAGGCCATCGACCCCCGGCATTACCCAATCCAAGAGGGCGATATCGGGAGGATTCGACCCTCTCAAAATGCTCAGGGCCCCGGCACCCTCCTCCGCTACCAGAACCTCGAATCCCCAATTGCTCAGAGTCACTTGGATCAGGTGCCGCGTCGTGGCTTCGTCGTCGGCGATCAGGACCCGCATGGTACTCCTCCTGCGTCCACGTAACCTCCGTGGCCCAGATCTTCGTTGGGGGCCTGGAGGCTCAACGACTCAGGCCGGCGCAATGCCGCGGAGAGTTCCTCGACGGAGTAAGGCTTGCCGATGAAACCTACAGCGCCCGCCAGGCGCGCCTCACTTTCCACCTCGGCCGAGCTGTAGCCCGAGGAAAGAAGCACCTTAACGCTGGGCTTGATCTCGCGCAGCCGCCGACAGGTCTCCAAACCCGTGATGCCGGGCATTACCAAATCGAGTAAAACGATATCGATCTGGCCGGAGTGTGATTGAAAAACCTCGCAGGCCTGCTGGCCATCCGCGGCTGTAAGCACCTCATAGCCGAGCCTCGTCAGTACCTCCTTGGAAAACGCCAGCATCATAGGCTCGTCGTCGACGACTAGGGCCGTCCCCCTCCCGGCTTCGGGTGAAGAACTTCGAGTCAAGCTCCGTTGTTCCACGGGAGGAGCTTTCAGGGGCAGGTGGATCGAAAAAGCGGATCCCCGGCCAACCTCGCTTGACACCTGCACGAACCCACTCCCACTGCTTGCCATTCCATACACCATTGATAGTCCCAGCCCCGAACCTTTGCCGGGTTCCTTGGTGGTGAAGAAGGGATCGAAGATCCGGCTCATTACCTGCGGAGGCATGCCGACACCCGTGTCTCGAACGGTTATGCACGCATAACTACCCGGCTGGCAACGGCTGGGAAGCGCGGGATCATTCTCGCGATGCACTACCCGCGAGCTCTCGAGCGTCAAGACTCCTCCCTCGGGCATCGCATCTCTGCCGTTCATGCACAGATTCAGGACCGCCTGCTCGAATTGCGCAGGGTTGGCGTCAACCCAGAGCGGACCGGGCTGGCTGCGAGTTTGTATTTGAATGCGACGGTCGAAGGTGCTGGTGATGATCTTCACAACGCGACCCAGGACATCCCCTACACGAATGGGAAGTACTTCTTTCTTTCCTTGCCGCGCCAGGCCGAGTAGCTGCCGGGTAAGTTCGGACCCTCGCTGGGCGGACTGTTCGATCATTTTGACGAACTCGATCAGTGGGTCGGAAGGAGCCAGGCGCAAGCGCACAATCGAGGCGAAGCCCAGAATCACGCCCAGCAGGTTATTGAAATCATGCGCTATACCGCCTGCCAGCGTGCCAAGCGCCTCGGTTCTCTGTGCCGGGGAGGGCGTTTCTTGGAGTTTGCAGTGCGCGCATAACTCAGACCGCTGCGGTGATTCGTGGACAGAATCTCCAGCCCGGACAATCTGGCCGCCGTTGGAAACCGCGGAAGGGCAAGTCTCGATGCACGGATCGGCGAACGTCACGGTGAATGTTTGTTCCGGCATTCCTGACCTCAATCTGTCTTTCGGCAAATCAGGTTTTCATCTTGAATGGGAGCCAGGACGTAGAACCGCTGCGGCGAAAGGCAAACCGTATTCTTACTATCTCCGCAGGCAGTTCTTGCCGAACCCGCCTCAAGGGGAGGCCCGCCTGGCCCCCAACTCTGGAATACGGATTTACATTCTTCTGGATTCGTTTGGCGTGCTCGCTCAGCTCTTGGACCAGATGAGCGGGGCCTAGACGTACGAGTTTGGGAGATTTCCCGCGAAGGATCTCCCGCTCAATCGCCTGAACAGGGTTCGGTCCGGGTTTCTGGCTTTTTCATCGTTTAGACCCAAATATCAAGATCATGCTTGGGCTCATTGTTCGCAGGTTCGTCATCCTCCTGATTCGTTTGCAACTCGAGACTCTGTACTGGAGGCCGGTTCTCCTGGTGACGATGTGCTGCATGTGCCGGTGGCCGCTGCTGGTCTTCAGCGCGAGTGGACCCAGGGATGGGAGCAGTTGAGAACTCTTCCATGGGGGGCAACCTCCTGGCAGTCTGTCACACCCGAAGTTCTCCAAGTCTGCGAGCACCGGATTTCGGGCTCTGGATTACTCTCCGCCGAGCAAGTCGGAAGACATTGCTTGAGCAATCTCTAGGCCGGATACGTTGTAGCTGCCGGAAGTAATGGCTTTTTGGAGCTCAGCAACACGGTCCTGTCTCACTTCAGGCACTGCCGCCAGGTCAGCCTTAAGTTGTTGAACTTTTCCGCCGTCCACCGAAAGCTGAACCGAATCCGGAGTGAGTGCTACGGTTCCGCTCTGTTTCTGGGCCGGCACGGACGCAGTCGTGCCAACTCGTTGCGGCTCAGCCAGTTGCTGGAATGCGAGGGATGCATCAATCTTCATTTTGTTCAGTCTCCTCTAAGTTCAGTCCCCTTATCGGCAACAAGCCCAGAAACTTTAACGGCGGGTGAGGAGGGTCGGTCGAACGAAGACCGACCTTGACGTCGCCATATCTATATATGTAGACTTCTACGTGTAGACTCACTCCGTGTCTTGAAAAGAAGGAGGCACTCATGAAATCACTTCGAACGCTTTCATCGGCTGGTTTTCTGGTGCTGTTGGCCGCCTGCTTCAGCACTAGCTCGGCGAGCGGGCAACCTTCCGAGGGACGGTCAAGCAATTGGGACAATCTCAAATCCCTGACGCCGGGTCAGGAAATTCGCGTCGTAATGAACAACTTCAAATCCTACCAGGGTGGGTTCGAGTCGTTGAGCGACGACGGGATTACACTTCGCCAAGCAGCGGGTGATCAGACGCTGGCCCGCAAAGACATCTTTCGCGTTTCCCAGAAGATGGGGCATGACCACCCGTCCCGAAATCCACTGATTGGCGCGGTCGTCGGAACATGGGCCGGCCTCGGGATTGGGCTGGCCGCTAATCAGGTCATATTCAGCCACGTAAACTGTACCCTAGGCCCCGCCTTCAACTGCGGTAACCCCCCGAATCCGCACTGGGACATCATACTTGCGTCTGTAGGTGTCCTGGCCGGCACGGCCATCGGCGCAGCAGTGCCGACGCATGCATGGCGTAACTTATACCGCGCGCGCTGATGGCCCGCGGGGCGCAGACCGCAACTCTGCGGTCTCTGTTCATTCCGGCTCCACGCAACGCGAAGCTCTGGCGTCTCCAAGGAGCGCGATTCCACCGATCGCAGGGTTTCACCCTGCGCCAGCCGGCGACGTGCACAAATCGAGAAGGATCCTCGATCCCTATTGACACATATAGATATCATATGATATAGATACTGCCATGACTGATGTTGATCCTGACAAGTTCATCCCACTCAAGACCCATTGGTTCCACATCATGCTGGCGCTTGCCGGTGGAGAGCAGCACGGTTACGGAATCATGCAGGAAGTATTGAACCGGACCACCGGAAAAGTGCGATTGTGGCCCGCCACACTTTATGGATCGATCAAGCGGCTAATCGAGGCGGAGCTGATCGAGGAATCTGACGAAAGGCCCGCGCCGGAATTCGACGACGCACGACGCCGCTATTACCGGCTGACGCCGCTCGGCAAGCGAGTGCTCGACGCGGAATGTGAGCGCCTGCAGGAATTGGTTCGTACGATTCGAGTAAAGCAAGGCATGGTGACGGAATGAAGTTCGCATGGCGGATCTACCGGCGGTTAGCGGAGGCTTTTCCGCACGAATTCAAACTGGCCTACGGCGCGGAGGTGATGCAACTCGGTGAAGACGTGGTGGCAGAGATTGCCAAAAGGCACGGAGCCGCCGGGTTGATCCGGCTACTCGCGGACATCGCGATACGGGTGCCGCTCGAATACCTGAGCGAAATGCGCCGCGACCTGCGCTATGCGTGGCGAGCGCTGCTCAAGTCGCCCGGGTTTGCGCTGGTCGGAATCATTTCGATGGGAATCGGAATTGGGCTGACGACCAACATCTACAGCTCAAAATGGGCATTCCTGTTTCGTGAGCTGCCGGCAGCGGCGAATGCCAAGCGTCTGGTGATGCCGGAGAAGCCGGTCTCGTATTACTATATCGAGCAGTATCGGGATCAAAAGAGCCTGTTTGCCGGGGTGGCTGCATTCGAGACCGGCATCCCTTTCAATGTTGCCTTCCAAGGTGATGTGAATGCAAAACCCGAGCGCATCTTCGGGCAGCTTGTATCAGCCGATTATTTTTCCGTGCTCGGCGTCCAAGCGCAGCGTGGACGAGTGCTCAGCGCCGGACTCGACAAGCCCGGAGACGCACCCGTGGTGGTGATCACCGATCGTTTCTGGCGCCATCGCCTTAACTCTTCTCCCGACGCGGTGGGACAGACGCTCCGCCTGAATGGGCAACTCGCGGCCATCGTGGGAATATCACCGAAGAATTTCAATGGCGCCCTGGACGACCCTGACGCAAATCCGACGGAGCTGTTCGTTCCCATTACAGCGCCGGCCACGCTCGCTCCGGAGCTCACGAACGACGTGTTGCATCAACGCAATGCCAAGGAATTCCTGGCGATGATGTGCCTCGAGCCCGGCGTCACGATTGACTCCGCGGAAGCGGCTCTGGACGCCATCACTCGCCGCCTCGACGAGCAGGATGCTTCCTTGCCGGCACGAATTGACAAAGGCAGGCGCGTAACCTTATTTCCGGCCGGCACGCGGGTGCCGCTTCCTCGGCGACTGCGGCCCGTGTTGGCCGGGTTCCTGGGCGCGCTCATGGGCCTGATTATGGCTCTTGCGTGCATGAACCTGGCCAACATGCTGATCGCACGCGGCGCCAATCGCCGCAAGGAGATGGCGATTCGTCTGGCCGTCGGGGCCAGCCGTTTCCGCATTGTCCGGCAGATGATGAGTGAAGGCATTTTGCTCTCCCTGCTGGGCGGCGTGGCAGGATTCGCACTCGCGCATGGTCTCTCGGTGTTGAGCTTGAAATTCCGCCCGTCCGTTGGAGTTCCGGTCGAAAGCGGTTTCCTGGATTGGCGCGCAGCCGTTTTCGCGTTCAGCGCCGCGCTCCTGTGCGGCATCGGATTCAGCCTGGCGCCCGCCCTGCAAGCGACGCAAGCCGACGTGACCCCGGCGCTCAAAGAAGGCTCGGCACTGCGGTTGCTTGGTTACCGCCGCTTGGGTCTGCGCAACTTGCTGATGGTGGCCCAAGTCGCGGGGTCGCTCATGCTGCTGCTGATCACGGGGTTCCTGGTGCTCGGAATCAGCAAGGCAAGCAACATCCAAACCAAGTTCGATCCGCACGCGATGTATCTCCTGTCCATCGATCCGGTGCATGACGGCTATGCGCCCGAAAAGGCGCAAGCTTTGTTCGAGAAACTTACCGGACGCCTCAAGTCGGCCGGCCCGGTGCGCAGCGTCGCCCTGGCGGCACAGGCGCCCTTTTCGACCGAGGATGACACGGTGACTGCGGAAGACGCAGGGAAATCCTCACAAGCGCAGCAGTCCGTGATGGAGGAGAGTGTGGGCGCGGGCTATTTTGCCACGCTCGAGGAGCCGATGCTGGCGGGCCGGGAGTTCGAGGAACGCGACCAACGCAGCCCGGCAGGCGGATCGAAGACCTTCTCTTTGCCCGTAGTGCTGAATGAGACTGCTGAACGCAGACTTTTCGGAAATGAGAATGCCACTGGGAAGCGCGTTCGAGACGACAAGCAGTCCTATGAAGTGATCGGCGTGGTCCGCGACTTGAAGATTGGGATGGGGATGAGCCAAGCGGTAATTTACCTGCCGCTGACGCCACGCGATTTTGCGCGGCCGCCAGCCGGTGACATCACCATTCTGGTGCGGTCGGAGGCGGGAACGGATGCTCTGGGCGGCATTCGGAGCGCAATCGCTTCGATCGATCCCGATTTGACCCTGTTCAATGTGCAAACGCTTAGTGATTACCTGGATCGCAGCCGCTCCTCGACGCGATTCGCTATCCAAATATACGGCGGAATTGGGGTGTTCGGCCTGGTGTTGGCCGCCGTCGGACTCGCCGGGATCACGGCCTACGGGGTCGCGCAAAGGCGCAAGGAGATCGCCATCCGCACGGCGCTGGGCGCAAGCCGGGCTCAAGTGCTGCGGCTGGTGCTGCGCGAAGGCACGGCGCTGGTAGTCGTCGGATCGGTTCTGGGATTCTCGGGCGCGCTGGCGATGGCAAGAATCCTTTCAGCGCTGACCAACATTTTTGTCGAGGCGCTTAGGGTTGGCGCGGACGATCCGCGCCTGCTCATGGGCGCGCCCATGCTGCTGGCGGCGGTGGCGATGCTCGCCTGTTACGTGCCGGCTCGCCGATCGGCAAAGATCGATCCGCTGAAGGCGCTACGCGAGGAGTAGGCACCATGCGACGCCACATTCAGCCCGCCCTCCTCTGCGCGTTCTTGCTGGGGATCTCCGCCGTCGCCTGCGCCCAAGATGCTGCCAAGGGCGCCGTCCCACAGCCTTCCAGTGCAACAACTCAAGCCGCCGGGAGGGAAGCCGCCAAGATCATCAGCCAGTACGTGAAAGCCGCAGGTGGCGCTCGCGTGCTATCGCGCGTCCAAACGCTCTCGCTCGAAGGCACGGCGGTCCGTTCCGCCGAAGCCGCGAGCGAAGGCGAAACCTCAAGCGCAATTCAAACCGAAGCTGGCTCCGGCGCCTACACACTCGACACGAAGCTTCCGAACCGCTATTACTCGGAGCTCCTGATCGGCGGCAAGCGTTTCATCGACGCCTACAATGGCAAGTCCGCCTGGCGCGAGGACGCCTCCGGCGCTCCCGCCACAGTCGTCAGCCCCGGCTCCACCGAGATGCAGGCCAAATCGCAAATCGCCAACACGCGCCTGCTCGACCTGAAGAAGAACAAACTCGAGGCGGCCTTCGCCGGCCACGTCCTAGTGCGGGGCAAGGACACGCTGCACGTCGAGCTCACCTCCGCCGCGGGCGTCAAACGAGACTTCTTCTTCGACCCGCAATCGCATCTGCTTGTGGAAGAATCCGGCAAGGTGGGCGGCGTCGCCGAGCAGATTTTCTACAGCGATTACCGCCCTGAAAGCGGCGTGCAAATCGCGCGCAAACTCGAACTGCGCCGCGGCCCCAATCCGCGCGACGTTTACTCCGTCGAGATCACTCGCGTGGCAATCAATCAGCCCATCGGCGAGCGCGTCTTCGATCTGCCGCTCAGCGCGCAGGTCAAGCTGCCCGACCTCAAAGCGCTCTTCCAGGAACTTGACACTAACCAAAAAGCCATCGACAAAATAAAGGAAGACTACGCCGGCACGCGCGTCGAGGACGAAACCGAATACGGCTCGAACGGCACAGCAAAAAAGCGCACCGTAACCGAGTCAACTTTCTTCTATGCCGACGGCGAAGAAATCTCCACCGTCACGAAGCGCGACGGTAAGCCACTCGGTGTCGCCGAGGCGAAGAAGGAAACCGAAAAGGCGCAAAAGCGCGTCGAGGAAATTCAGAAGCGCCAGGCCAGGAAAGCTGCGAAAGAAGAAAAAGCTGAGGAAGAAGGCAAGCAGCAGAAGGACGATAACGACGTCGGCATCGAGAAATTCCTTCGCACCTGCCAGTTCGTCAACCCGCGCCGCGAACGCATCCGCGGCCAGGACATGCTCGTCTTCGATTTCGAGGCCAATCCCGAATACAAGCCGCGCAATCTCACCGAACGTATCGTGCAGAAGCTCGCGGGCTCAATCTGGGTCGACGAAAAAGCTCACGACGTGGTCCGCCTGGAAGCCTATTTCGCCGGCGACGCAAAAATCGCGGGCGGCGCACTGGCCAGTGTGCAGAAAGGATCGAACTTTGTTTTCGAACAGGGGTACGTGAACAACGAAGTCTGGCTGCCCACGCTGGTGGAAATACACGTCAGCGCGCGAGTGCTGCTAGTCAAGGGCCTCCGCGCCACGGACGTCACCCGCTACTCCGGCTACAAGAAGTACCACGTAGCCGTCACCTCCGTAATCGGCCAGCCAAAACCCCAGTGACCATTCGCATTTTCCGGGGCGTTGCTCGCTGAGCCGGGCCTTTGCGACGGCCGCCTTCAGGCGGGCCGGTCAGTCTTGGTACATCCGGCTCAGGAAAGTCCGCTCAGCTTTTTGGCGGGGGAAGGGGGGAACCGGACATCTTCGGTTATCTGTGCTCAGAATCCGAGCGGTTAGTCACAGTGCGTGTTTAGTGCTTCTTCTTCTTCTTTTCCAGGTACATGCCAATCCTCAATCGCGAGAGTTGCTTGTCCAGAGCTTTTCCGTACACGCTCTCGGTCTGATCGACGAACTTCTCGCCGAAACTCTCTGCATTCGCGAGCCTTGCGAAAGCCAGAATTTCGCCCGTTTTGGCATCGGCCATGGTGAGGATGAGGGTTGCGTACGAGGTGTTGCTTCTTCCTCCCACGAGCATGCCCATCGCTTTCTTTCCCCCCGAAGTCACCCGGCCTTCTCCCTGCACGAAGACTAATACGTCGGATTTGGCGGCGCAGGGTAGCAATGCGGCGTCGTCGCCCAGCGTGTACCTGGATTTTCGGATGTCTTTGGGATGCCTATTGAGCTGGTTGGCAACGCCCTCGTATTTTTGATTCAACTGCAAAATGACCTGACGGATCTCGTCGTCCGACGCTCCGCTTGTCATACGGTCCGTTGCCTCTATAATCTGCACTCCGGCAGTCTTCAGGTGCGCTTCAACCAAGTTTTCGAGAGCGGTAGTCCAGTTGTCGGACTCATTGGACATGCCCTGCCCGCCTTTCATTGTCACCTTTGACAGCTTTCCTTCGGCGGGCATCATGCACACATTACGAATCTGGAATTCGCCGGAAGTGATCTTGGAGTTCTCAAACGACCACGATGGGGTACTGGCAAGGGCACCGGCAGTCAGGAATCCGGCTGCACCCAGGATGGCGAGAAGGCGAAGTTTCAAAGTCATAGGTCGTTCCCCCTTTTTCAATTGGCGGAGAGGGCATTTTTCACGCCTGCCCACGTCCGGATTACCGGGATTGCATGGGTGTGCCCGACAGCTTCTGAACGGCCGCCAGGCGGCGCTCGATGCGGAGGTGATCCATGCTGGTTCCGGCCACCTTGCTTAAGTAGCTCTGGTACTCGGTCGCAGCGTCACTGTACTTGCCTTCCCCTTCGAACAGGAAGCCGAGTCCGCGGTGGGCATCTGCGTAATTTGGGTTGCTTTGCAGAGCGCTTCTGTAAAGCTGTTCTGCCGTTGCCTCGTTATCGTGAAGCGCAGCCTGCCCTTCAGCATTTTCAACGAGCCTCTTCTGCTCCTCCTCCGGCGTCATGCGAAAGTACTCCTTGCGGTGCTCGACCTGTCCGTGCCGGGTTCGCTCGTCTGGCGAAGGCAATTTTGTCCTTGCTCCGAGAGCTCGATACGAGTCTGCGAGCAGCACCGTGTACTTCGGATTGTCGGGGAATAAGGCGCTCAACTTTGAGGCGCGATCGACTGCAGTCCGCTCCCGGCGGCTGCTCAGGTCGAGCTGGATCTCGTAGCAGGCGGCGGCAGATACGCTGTCGGCGTAAGTTTTCTTGTCGTCTGCCTCTGGCTTATCGGCTTTGTGTGTCGATGCATACTGCAAAGCGAATTCGCGGCGCTCACTGAGCTTGGGATGGTCGCGGTAGAATCCCCGAATCGGCTCGTACTCCAGGCTGCTGTCTTCGTCGAGCAGTTCAAAGGAGCGGGCCATCGCCGTGGGATCGTAGGATGCGCTCGACAAGGCGATCAGGCCGTCGCTGTCGGCTTGATGTTCCTTTTCGCGCGAGTATCCGAATACCGACCCAACAATAATCGCGCCGCTGACAGCAGCGCCAAGTTGCACGGCCATTCCAAAAAGCTGCACGCTCTGCGAGAGGTTGGCACCGACCGGCGATGCGGAGGCAACAATCTGCAGAACGTTGAGAGTGAGGGCCTTTTTCCGAATGCTGCGGTTCTCAAGGTACCCGTGACGCTCAAACACATGTGCGGTTTCATGACCGAGCACCGCCGCCAGTTGCGATTCGTTTTCCAACAGCGAGAGCAGGCCGGTGGTTACGTAAACAGAACCGTTGGGCAAAGCAAAAGCTTGCACCATGGGATCGCGCAAGACCATGAATTTGAACTCGACCTGCTCGGGTATCGGGCGATTGCCGATGATGCGTTTCCCGATTGAGTCGAGATAGGCCTGGAGTAGCGGGTCCTGCATGACAAGACCCTTTTTCAAGTACTGCTGGTCGATTGAATTCGAATCCTGAAGGACCTGGTTGTCAACGTTGGTAAAGTGGAAGTCGGCCGCAGTTTTGTCCAGCTCCTGAGCTCCGGTAACTGCGCCCGGAATTGTAACTATGAGAACCAGGGCTAGGAAAGCGCATTTGAGACAGGCATTTCTTCGATCGATACTCCACCTCGCAAGGACACGGCTTGCATCCACTCGAAGGCCCATAGGCTCCTCCAGAGAGACGAAATTTGCCACGGATTATACTCCCAGTGTCGCCTCTGTCAAGGCATTGTTTTGCATTGCATTGTTTTGCATTGTTTTGCGTCTGGTTGAGAGGCATCTCTGTTTGAGAGGGGTAGCCGCTGGCCGGCGCGGCATCGCGATAATTCGCCCGCAGTCGTCCTGGCGCGCAAGACCCGCGCAAAGCCAAAGGCTCTGAAAAACCGGTCGGCGCCACTTGCTACTGGGTTTTGGTATATCGGGGTGGCTGTTTAGCCGCGCAGGTCCAAGCTCACGGAAAGAAGTTTGCCCTCAAATTCGAAGGTCACTTCGTGATGCTCTCCGCGGGCAAGTGAGAAGAGCGTGAAATCTCTCCCGAAGATCACGGTGGGCACGGCGAGCGCGCAAGCGTCCGCGAGGCCGGAAGTCCTCCCTTAAAACTGCCGGCAATCGTGTTGCACACTTCTCCGAAAACGTCTTGTGCCGCGTCACCAGGGCCGAGCTCGTCGTCGCCCAGCATCTTGCCTGCTATTCTTCTAGCGCACTCGAAAGTCGTTCGCACGTGCCGGTTTCATCCCTGTATCACCCCCATATCGCGGCGATGGGCAGTTCCAATAAATGCACAAACTCGGGAAACTCAAGCTCCAGGACCCTTGCGAGCTCGTTTTTTTCGGCGTCGGTCAAGCTCTGAGTGGAGTTATCGAGGAGGCTCTTGTAGACGTTTCGGTCGGCGGGCGCGATTTGAGGGCGCGCTCCACCAACCCGTACCCCGTGCATCTGGCATACCAGGTCGGCAGCGACAACGATGTCCACCAGAGTCCGGTCGCACCTTGCGTCCTGAGGCCGATGGTGAAATTCCAGGACGTCGATAATCTGCGGCGCACAGTTCCAACTGAGACCGATACACTTGCCCACCAGGCAGTGATCAACGCCGCTATGTTGGCGCTCGAGCTCTACGGATTCTCCCCACGCGATGGAGCCCGGAGCGAATTTGGGGTCACGCGATCCCGCCGCGAGCAGGAGCAGAGGCAGAACCCCCAAATCGTGGAGGAGCCCAGCCAGATACGCCTGCTCTGTCTCCAGGTAGCGGAGAGAGAACGCGCAACGCTCGCTCAGGGCCGCGGTCAACAAACTGTGCTGCCAGAAGGACTGCAAATCCGAGGAAGACAACAAGTTCCCCAAATGCTGGACCAGCGAACAGGTCAGCACCAGGGCCCTCAGCCGCTCCGTCCCCAAGAGTACGACAGCGTGTTCGATGTGCGAGACTCTCCCCCGCAGACCTAACATCGCCGAATTGCATAGGTGTATGACTTGCGCGGCGAGGCTAGGATCAGTTCGAATAACCCGGGAGACCCGCCTCAGGTCCACAGGCACACAACTCAATAGAGTACTGAGCTCAAAAATGTAGGCAGGAGGAGTGGGGATGCCCTCCGCGAGCAGAGCCCGGACCCTCGCCTCTTGACTCTGTTCCTTCTCCATACGCGCTGATTCCGCTTGGTTGATCTCTGTCGGCATGCCTGCCTCTCTTCGATAGCTCCATCGGCAAGCAAAAGCAGGTCTTTAGGGTAGGGCGCCAGGCTGTGGCGGGCAGTTCTCATCGCCCAGGGCGCCTTGACGGCAAGCCATCGTTTCTATTCAATCGGTTGGGGTGGAAAGGAAAGCAGTGGAAATTAACCTTGTTCGGTTTTCTCGCCCTGCAAAAGGCGATAGGCTTGGCTGCGAGAGATGCCTCGTGCTTTGGCAGCGGCCTTCAAAGCCGCGCGCTCATCGAGTCCGCGTTCGGCCATCAGCGTTTGGATTTCGGCCTGGATAGGCGATTCGGCAGGCCGGCCCTCTGCCGCCGCGGCGGCAGCCCCCACCAGGAGGGTTATTTCGCCTTTGATGGCCTTGCCTTTCAGACGCTCTAACAGCACGGAGACCGTGCCACGCCAGAATTCTTCGTGGACCTTGGTCACTTCACGCGCCAAAACCACCTCGCGCTCTCCCAGAATGTCCCGAACATCGCGCAGCAATTCGAGGATGCGGTGGGGGGCCTCATAAAACACCAGCGTTCTCGTGGCCGTCTTGTTCTCTTCCAAGGCCCGCCGGCGAGCCGCTTTTTTGGCGGGGAGGAAACCGAGAAAACGAAACTTGTCCACCGGCAACCCCGATGCAGCAAGAGCCGCCACAAAGGCTGAAGCGCCCGGAACAGGAATCACCGGAATCGCGTGGCGAACCGCCAGGTGAACCAGGCGAAAGCCGGGATCAGACACCACGGGCATTCCCGCGTCGCTGACCAGGGCGATGTTCTCTCCCTCCGCCAACTTGATGACCAGCTCCGGGGCCCGCGTCATCTCATTGTGCTCGTGGTAACTTAAGGTGGGCGTGTGAATCTGATAGTGGTTGAGCAATTGTTGCGTGCGGCGCGTGTCCTCGCACGCAATCAGATCCACCTCTTTGAGGATACGGATGGCGCGCAGAGTAATGTCCTCCAGATTGCCAATGGGCGTGCCAACGACAAAGAGCTTGCCCTTCGACCCGTTGGTGGGATCCTCGAGAGGATCCATCAGATCCGGCTTGGCGGAAGCAGAGGTTCGCGGCATAGGCGTCAAGTGTGCTCTCTCTACTCCAGTGTACCAACTCGTTTACAGAATGACAACGGAGAGTTGGATGACGGCACGGCTTTGACGCGGCTGGACGGTGCCGATATAATAGGGCAGAAGGGTTTTTGCAAGGAGGTCAAATTGCCGCTTTACGAGTACGAGTGCACGAAGTGCGGAAAGCGCATCGAGAAAATCCAGAAGTTCTCTGATTCTCCCCTGACCAAATGCGAGAAGTGTGGAGGCAAGCTGGAAAAGCTCATCTCGTCGTCAGCCATCCAGTTTAAGGGGAGCGGATGGTATGTGACGGACTATGCTCACAAGTCTTCTGCCCTCCCCTCGAGCAGTTCCTCAGAATCTGGCAATGGAGACAAGGGGCCAAGCACCAAGGGCGCAAAGACGGAAGAGTCGAAGAAATCCGCAGACAAGCCTGCGGCCGGCAAAGAATCCTGAAGAGAAATAAGTCCGTTGTTCCGCCAACCGCTCCGCCTGATCTCTCTTACAGTTTCAACGATCTGAGATACTTACGGAATTCTTTCCCCAGGTCCGGGCGACTCAACGCCAGTTCCACCGTAGCTTGAAGGAAGCCCAGCTTGTCGCCCGCATCGTACCGCTTCCCCTCAAACAGGTAACCGTAAATCGGCTCCTTGGTGAGCAGGCGGCGCAAGCCGTCGGTGAGTTGGATTTCGCCTCCCGACCCTGGCGTGGTGGCCGCCAGCTCATGGAAAATTGTCGGTGTAAGGATGTATCGTCCTATGACGGCCAGATTGGAGGGCGCTTCGCTCGGCGCCGGCTTCTCCACCATGTCGTCGATGCGGAACAGCCGCCCTTGCCATTCCGCGTCGGGCACAGTCCGGCCGCGAATTATGCCGTAACTCCCCACCGCCTTGCGAGGCACCTTCTGGATCGCGATAACGCTTCGGCCATAGCGCTCAAAGACCGCCAACATTTGCTTTAAACAGGGCACGGGATTCACGACCACGTCATCAGAGAGCAGCACAGCAAAGGGCTCTTCGTCCACGACGTCGCGTGCGGTGAGAATCGCGTGCCCGAGGCCGCGTGGGGTTTGTTGGCGCACGTAGGCAAATCGCATCAGCCCCGAGATCGAGCGGATCTGCTCCAGGAGTTCCTGCTTACCTTTTCCCTCCAACTCCTGCTCGAGTTCCGCCGACACGTCGAAGTGGTTCTCGATGGCCGTCTTTCCCCTGCCGGTGACGAAGACCACCATGGGAATGCCGGAAGCGGAAACTTCCTCGACGGCATATTGCACCAATGGCTTATCTACAATGGGAAGCATCTCCTTGGGTTGCGCTTTGGTGGCGGGCAGGAATCGCGTGCCAAGACCAGCAACAGGCAGAACCGCTTTGCGAATCTTCATGGGCACCTCAGCATCTCGCGGGCTCAGCGAGTTTCGCTACGAGCCAGTGTACCGCCACCCTCCGGGAGGAGTCAAAAGCAGAAAAGCAGGGGCTAGGGACTGGGGACTAGGGGCTGGGGGAGAACACAAATCGCACCATCGCGCGGAGAAACGTGCAGCGTGAACTTCCGGAACACCGCACCCTGTCCGAGGTTTGTTTCCCCAGCCCCTAGTCCCCAGTCCCTAGCCCCTTCTCTTCTGACTCCTGACTCCTACCTGTGTTAGCATTTAGGCATGTTGGTTCTTGGCATTGAATCGAGTTGCGACGAGACCGCCGCGGCCGTCGTGTCGAACGGGGAACAGATACTGTCCAACGTTGTTGCGTCGCAGGTGGCAATGCACGCGAAGTATGGCGGGGTTGTGCCGGAACTGGCTTCGCGCGAGCACCTGCGCAAGATCGAGCCGGTGGTTAGCGAAGCTTGCGCGCAGGCGCGAGTGAACATCAGCGACGTGGACGGCATCGCGGTCACCGAGGGGCCGGGGCTGATCGGCTCGCTTCTGGTGGGTCTGGTTTACGGCAAGGCGCTGGCCCACGCCTTGGCCAAACCGCTGGTGGGCGTGAACCACCTGGAAGGCCACATCCACGCCGTGCTGCTCGAGAACAAAATCGACCGGCAGGCCGGAAGGGTTGCGGAAGAGGCGCAACTCCCTGCGGTGGTGCTGGTCGTTTCGGGTGGTCACACGAGTCTGTTCCTGGTTGAGGAAGTCAGCCCCTCTGCGCATTCACCTTCGGCTGTCTTTAATTACCGGCGCCTCGGACAAACACGCGACGACGCAGCCGGCGAAGCCTTTGACAAAGTCGCAAGACTGCTCGCTTTGGGGTACCCGGGCGGGCCGCTGATCGATCAACTGG
>Ga0209517_10002832_pt1 | contig 24021 bp, 19 predicted proteins | sample PeaSoiMetSII2010_FD_187695 | JGI IMG/M metagenome (GOLD analysis project Ga0209517, IMG submission 187695) | Peat soil microbial communities from Weissenstadt, Germany - SII-2010 (SPAdes) (version 2) | ecosystem: Environmental > Terrestrial > Soil > Wetlands > Peat | place: Germany... | reverse complement strand
GAACTGATCAGAAGATGATCGACCTGATCATTGAGAGAGCCCAAGAGGTAGAGACATGATTACCCAAAAGGGTCAGTCAATAGAAGACAAGAGTATGGAAATAATAGATAGTGAGATCGGCTCTCACCCATACTCACCTGACGAGTGGATAATAGTAAAAAGAATAATTCACTCCACTGCAGATTTTGATTTTGCAAGACAGAACAAGGTGGTGTTTCACAAGGATGCAATACAGAGTGCCATAGATGCATTACAAAAAGGATGCAATATCATAGTTGATGTCAATGGCGTAATAGGCGGTTTTAACAAGGACAATATGAAAAAATTTGGAAATCAAGTGATATGCAGTATATCAGATCCTCAGGTAGTAGAGGAAGCAAAAAAACTCAACAAGACACGTGCCCAGACTTCAATGAGATTAGCAGCAAAGCAGATGGACCATGGAATAGTAGTCATAGGAAATGCGCCTACTGCACTCATCGAGGTAATACAGATGATAAAAGAGGGTGTAACATCTCCTGCACTTGTCATTGGAATTCCTGTAGGATTTGTCTGTGCAGTAGAGTCAAAGGATGAGCTTCGCACTACAGATGTGCCATATATCACAAACATTGGCAGAAAGGGAGGCAGTCCATGTGCTTCTGCAATTGTCAATGCACTTTACAAAATTCTTGCAGCAAGATCAAAATCTTAGATTACTTTCTTGAATAAGATATGCATGATTTTACAAAGTTGGCAGCAATTGGAGAGCCATCAAAGTGTACATGCATGTATGATGCAAGTGCATTGTATATAGTCAGGCCATCTTTTTTATCTTTGATGCCAATGCCAATGGACAGATCATATGCAAATTTTGAATCTTTTGACAGTAAATCCAGTTCAGAATAATGAAATTCATGACCTTTGATAGTTTTTGATTGCAAGGAAAATGGGAAATTTGATCCTAACTTGGCACTAGTATAATTTAGTTTTAGTTTCTTTTCCATTATAGTAACAGCGTCAAAAAGTCCCACCATCTTGAATTTCCCAGACTTGTAACTAATGGATTTGGTCAGATACATAAGCCCCCCACACTCTGCATAAATCGGCATTCCATCTTGGGCATATTTTTTTACCAGTTTCTTCATGATATCGTTTCTTTGGAGTAGGTCTCCTTTGACTTCAGGAAATCCACCTCCAATGTAGATTCCATCACATGGCGGTATTTTTTCATCTGAAACTGGACTAAAGAATACAATTTCTGCACCAAGCCTCCTTAGCGAGTCTAGATTATCCTGATAATAGAAATTAAAGGACTCGTCCATAGCGATGGCTATCCTGGTTTGTGTTTTTTTATCTTTTGTATAAGGAACTTTAGGTAGATCAGGTCCACTTTTGGCAAGTTTTATTATTTTTTCAATTTCAATAAAACCTGAAAGTGATTTTGCAATGGACTTGATTTTCCCATCAAGAGATTGCTTTTCTCTTACAGGTATAAGACCAAGATGTCTTGATTCAAGCTTGATGTCATTTATTCTTGGAATGACTCCAAGTATTGGAAGCCCTACTTTTTTTAATGCATCCCTGCACAGGGTTTCATGTTTTTTACTCCCAATTTTATTTAATATAACACCGCAAATTCTAGAGTTTTTCTCAAAATTATCAAATCCAAGTGCAGTTGCAGCAATAGAGCGAGCAGCTTTACTTGCATCCAAGACAAGTATAACATTAGATTTTGTTATATTTGCAACATCATACGTGCTTGCAAAGCTTGATTTTCCATCAAATCCATCATAGTATCCCATTACGCCTTCAATTATAGAAATGTCTTGATGGGAGTTTTTGACAAAATTCTTTAAAACTCTATTTTTTCCCATCATCCAGACATCAAGATTACGAGCAACTTTACCTGAGACAGAGCTGAGATAGCTTGGATCTATAAAATCTGGTCCCACCTTGAATGGCTGAACCGAGTATCCCTTTTCCCGTAGTCCATGTATTATTGCAGTTGTTATAGATGTCTTACCTACTCCACTTGTAACACCTGCAAGAACAATTCTTGGAATCTTCATGTCTCTTCGTCTTTGTTAGTATTTTTTATAATTTGAAAAAGTTGCTGGAGTGCAAGTTTTGGATGATGTGCTGCAAGTTTTAGCATATTGGTCACACCAAAATCTGCCTTGATGAAATCAAGAAATTCTTCAGCAGAGAGTTCACCTATTATTTCAATTTCCTTGTCCCATTCTTGATCACTTAGATTAAGCCACCTATACTGTACCTTGACTGCAGCTGCTATCTTTGATCCTATTGCTTTTTTCATGGTTTGCTCATAGGATTTCAGAGATTCCTTGGATACATCACCTTGAAGTATAGACTCGCCACCAATTCTGCCTGCTGCTCTGCCAAATTCAATTGCATACCTTATCCCCTCAAGAACCAACGGGTTTGCCTGTCCTGCAGAGTCGCCCACCATTATGAGATTGTCATCTATGGTTGACTGTCTTAGTCCTTCGTTTGGAATCAGACCATAATGAAACTCGACTGGAACAATTCTTCCAAGATCATTTAGCGGTTTTGGTCTTTTTTCCAACAGTTCAATCAAGAGTTTGCTTGCATCTGCTTGAGAATTGGGTTTTCCCACTCCCACTCCTATACGGACCTTATTTTTCCCCAAAGGAAAAATCCATGCATAGCCTGCGGGAGAATATTGTGAACCCACCATGAGATACCACGTATCAGAGTCAATTTTATCGACATATGCTTCATACTCTGCACCTGCCCCAAATCTTTTCCATGGCATAACAATGCCAAGAGATCTTCCAACAACAGAGTAAAAACCACTTGCATCTATGACAAGTTTTGAATTAAAAACTAGTTCTTCTTTAAGCGAGGTTGCCTTTACTCCACTTAATTTTCCCTTGTCATTTTTTATCGCATCAGTCACACTAGTTCTTAAAAAAATGTCTGCCCCTACACTTGCAGCTTGGTATGCTAGAAATTGGTATGTCTTTCTTACATCCAAAACTGCAGCTTGTGCAGTATCACTTTTTTTTATTACATAATTATTTGGAGAGTAAAATGCATAGTTGCTTATTTCATTATAATACTCGGATGGTATTCCAAATGATTTTGCTTCCTTTATCCATGTTACACCGCTTGTCCTAACATTTTGTCCTATTGCTTCATCTCTTTCAAGGACTACAACACTGAGACCTTTTTTTGCAGCTCCCCACGCTGCTGACAAGCCTGCCGGTCCTCCTCCCACAACGACTACATCATAATCATAACTTTTAGTCATTAGTATTACTCAAATTTTCCAATGTTCAATATTATAAGCTGTGGTTTTGCCAAGACAGGTCATTTTCCAACCCAATCTTTTTACCTAACACACAAAAAATATTCTCAATGACAAAGGGACTAGTCATAGTTTACACTGGAAAGGGAAAGGGAAAAACAACAGCAGCTCTTGGAATAGCTCTTCGTGCAGTTGGCTATGATCATAAAGTTTGCATGATACAGTTCATCAAGGGTTCATGGCATTATGGCGAGATGACATCATCAAAGAGGCTAGAGCCCGAGTTTGAACTCACTGCAATTGGCAAGGGCTTTGTTGGAATAATAGACGACAAGAGTCCTATTGAGGATCATAAAAAGGTGGCAGAGGAGGCACTCAGAGTTGCACAGGAAAAAATTAATTCAAAAATCTACAATATAGTAATACTTGATGAGATAAATTATGCCATAAATCTTGGCCTGATAAATCTAAAAGATGTCTTGGAAATTATTTCAAACAAACCTAATGATGTCAGCTTGGTTCTTACTGGAAATTATGCCAAAGATGAAGTAATAGAGAAAGCGGATCTAGTTACTGAAATGAGGGAGATTAAACACCCGTTCAAATCTGGAATAAAAGCAAAAAAAGGAATCGACTTTTAATCAGCAACATTAAATTATGTACAATAAATTTGAAGGCTATGACAACAACTATCCAGAATTTTCCTGAAGTGGGAGAGATTGTAGTTGCCACTGTAACACGAATAGTAGATCAGGGAGCTTATGTTGCACTTGATGAATATAATAATGTCCAAGGATTCTTACATGTCTCAGAAATTGCTACTGGTTGGATAAGAAATGTAGCAAAATTTCTCAAAGTAGGAGAGAAAAAAGTTTTACTGGTAAAACGAGTAGATCCTCGAAGATCTGAAATAGACTTGTCATTAAAACAAGTATCATCTGATCAAAAAAAGAAGAAGCTTTTAGAGATAAAACGCGGTGAAAAAGAAGAGGCTTTAATTGAAAATCTAAAATCTCGCATAAGCTTGTCCGAGTCTGAGATGGGAAAATTAGAAAATGTTCTAGTAGAAAAATTTGGCTCAGTTTATGATGCATTTTCTGAAGTTTCAACCAAAGGCATATCAGTTTTAGATAACCTCAACATTTCTCCAAAGGCATTAACTATTATTGCAGAATTGGGTTCAAAAATTCAGGTTCCACATGTTGAGATACGCGGAATTTTTGAGCTAACCTGTAACAAGTCAAATGGCATTGAAATAATCAAGCATGCATTAATTGATTCTACAGCTAACAAGAAGGAGATCTCTATTACATACATTGGTGCTCCCAAATATCGTATTACTCTTACTGCTCCAAACTTTAAGGAGGCTGAAAAGGAACTCAAACCAATTATTTCCTCAGTACAAGATGCCATAGAGAAGAAGGGAGGCACCTTCAAGTTCACAAGAGAAGAATCAAAGAAGACAAGAGAAGGCTAACAATGCACTTTCAGATGAGAAAATGTACAGATTGTAAAAGATACACCCTAAAAGATGAGTGTTCCAAGTGCGGACACCAGACTGTTACTGTACATCCGGGAAAATATTCTCCAGATGACAAGTATGCAAGATATCGTATTTCAGACAGATACAAGCAGTAACTAGTTTTATTTTGTCGTACTGTTTGATGATTCTATACTAATTTTGGATACCCGTGCAGCATCAGCATCTACTGGCTGGTTAGTAGCAGGATCTGTCTGTAGTGCTGCTATCTTGTCAACAACATCTTGACCAGATACGACCTGACCAAATAAAGTATACTGATTGTTCAACCAAGGCGCATCTCCAACTGTGATAAAGAATTGAGAGCTTCCACTGTTAACATCAGTGCTGCGTGCCATGCCTACCATGTATTTTGTGAAATTCATATTAGAACTAAATTCTGGTGGAATTGTATGTCCTGAATCTCCAAGGCCCCAAGTACTTCTATCACCTTTTATCGTATTTGGATCACCGCCCTGAATCATAAAGCCTGGAATTATTCTATGAAATACAGTTCCGTCATAGAAACCAGAATTAGCAAGATTGACAAAATTTGTTGTTGTCTGTGGTGCTACATTATTAAAAAATTTGAATTTTATCTCTCCAAACTTTGTATCAATAACTGCAATGTTTCCACCATTGCTTGTAGTGGTTGTGGGTTTTATTGTAGGTGTAACTGAGCCACTTCCTTGTGAATTACTATTAGTAGATGATGTCACATTCTGAGATTGATAGTCTGGGTTTACTTGATAAATCAATACGCCTGAAAAGACACCCGAGTCTGTCCTATTGAGACTTGCAGATGAATATACTAGACGTAGTGGCCCATTTCCGTTTGAAGGGTATTTGATGGTTTTTGAGTAAATTGCCGTATAACCTGTAGTGTAGGTTGGTGATTCATTGTGAGTATTTGAATCATAATATGTTAGAGGAGTAAACGGAAACATTTGTCCAAGCAAAGTATTTTGCCAGAAATAATCTGTTGGCGTAAAGGCATCATCTTGTAGGAATTTAGATGAATCAAGGCCGCCTATTTTCATGAACCATTGTTTCTTGCTTTCATCTCCTCCTCCTCCAAGTACGTAAAGGTCTTGACCGTTTGAAACAAACTTTTGGCCTACAACATAAACTAGAACATAGTTTGCTCCCATCTTCTTTAATGCCTTCCATGCTTCATCAGGAGAATCTAAAAGCATTCTTGCAATGTTTGCTATTACATTTGTATCAACTGTGGCGTTATCAGCAATTGTCGTTCTTTCTCCCAAAGTCTGTATCCAGTATCCATAGTCCCACCATGAGGCAACCACAGAATCTTTTGGAGTGTTAGTTTTTAGCCAGTTTAGAGCATCTGGCCAGTCACTAGTTGAGATGGCAAAGTTTGAACCTCCATTAAGAATTGTAGGTGGGGATTTTGTTATTGATATCCAATTTCCATTTACTGGATACAAGGTTGGAACCAGAAATAATGCCACTATCACAGCAACAAACGCTATCTTTGGAATTCTTCCAAGCAAATCACTAGTTTTCTTAATCGGAGTTGTTTCCTTTCTTGTTCGAGTTGTTCCTTTGTTTGATGATTCGATGACCTTGACCTGCTTGTTTTCTTTTTTCAGAATATCTGTCACAAGTATGGCAAGACCTATAGATGAAAGTATGATTACAGAAGTTGCAGTAAGTAATTCTAATCTAGAGAAAGTAGAACCAGAATACGCTCCAACTATACCTATGATCAAAGCAAATACAATCATCTCATTTCTAAGAGAGAATTTGGACGTATTTTCATCTCCATTCTTCTTTCTGAACACAAGCCAGATTCCAAGGCCTGCAAATAACATTAGCACTGAGAAATAGCTAAAGTTTTGTGCAAGTGTTGGCGTAGCATGCTCTGCAACAGAGTCAACAAGAGGATCCTCGGAGGTCAGGAATGGATCCATTGCATTTAGATAACGAAAACTTGTAGAATGAAAAGCGCCTGAAGATAATACCATGCCACCAATTATTACAAGAGCGGCTAAAGCTAGTAGACTATTACGCATACGATGTTGTTCTTTACTATATTTTTGAATGAAGATTATTATTACAAGCAATATAGTTGGCCCAATCATTGCAAATCCCCTCATGCCAAATACAAAAGTTGGACCAGGTCTTGCAAACAGACCTCCAGATATCACCATGGTTACTGCTACAAATAATGGAACTGCCCAAAGCAGAAAATTATGATCTTTTCGTATGAAAGGCAGGGCAACGAAGAACAATCCCAGAGGAAGAAGGAAGAACTCTATTCCTCCCCAAGATGCAAAACCTGTAGCAAGGAAGAATCCTCCTCCTACCATCTTGGCAGCAGCAACTTTTTTGTTCTTGGATTTTAGTCCACTTAGAAACAGATAGACTCCCAATAACCCATAAAACAAACCTAAAGGTTCAGACTTGAACCATCCAATGGTTCCTCTAACTATTATTGGAGGCGATAATGCAAAGAAGAGAGAAGCAAAGAGACCTGCACTAGTACCTCCCAAAACACGCACAAGTGCAAATATGACTATTACCGTCATAGAACCAAAAACTACTGGAAAAATTATTGTAAAGTCATAAAGACTCATTCCGCCACCAAATATCTTGTATAGAACTGCATCAGTAACATGTAATGGTACTTGTGCTGTATCAAAGACATCTCTCCCAGCAGGATACCAGCTCATAGTATCATGCCAATGGACATATGCATCTAATCCATTATCTAATAGATACTGTGTTGCTCTATAATTAAAGAATGGATCAAATTCGTTTAATTGAAAACCATAATCAGCAGCTTGAGATCTAACCATTGCAGAAATGGAAAATGAAATTATAAGAATTCCAATTACAAGTAGATGCCTTAGATGAAAGTCAAATTTTCTTACAGTAAACAATTTAGCATCTTGTATCAAGCTAGTTTTTGATGGAATTTACTCTGTTTATTACTCTTTTGTAAGGATTTGAACCTCACATGATTTTATCAATTGTTTAAAATCCTGAGCGTCTTTTTCAGTACCAACAATTGTTCCAAAATGCATTGGAATTACGATCTTTGGTTTTATTTTTTCTACGGCTTTAGCTGCTTCATTTGCAGTCATAACATATGTTCCACTAACGGGTACAAGTGCTACATCGGGCTTTAGATCAGACATCTCTGGAATCAAGTCAGTATCTCCCGTATGATAGATTGTAGTACCATTTAGTTCAATCAGAAAACCTATTTTATCATCTTCCTTAGGATGAAACGGTTTTTTGGTTTCTGGGTTTATCTTGTCTATATTATACGCCCTAGTTGCTTTAATTTTAATTCCTCGTACAGTCTTTTCTTCACTTGGAGAGATGCCAATCTTTTCTTTAAAGGTAAATCCTTTCAGCATGTCAATGCATTCATTTGCAGCAACAATGCTAGTATTCTCTGTTGAGACACTTTTTAGATCATCCAAACTAAGGTGATCAAAATGATTATGTGAAATCAAAATCAAGTCTGCTTTTTCTTGTTTTGTTATCTTGTACGGATCAGTTATAATTTTGATATTATCACCAACTATGCTAAAAGAGTTATGACCAAGCCACTTTATTTTGATTCCTTTATACTCAAACATACCTAGAATTATGTCCTACCAAAATTAAAGCTTACCTGGTTCAAGAACAATTTTATCACTTGAGACAGAAAGAACAGAACCGCCATTTTTCTTGATTCTCATTTTAAGTTCAGTATCAAGTGTAGCAACTATTCCTCCATGTTCTTTCACAAAAGAAACTAGAGCATCATCAACAGATTTCCCCGAAATACTGATCTTTTTTAATTCTCTTACAATTTTTAGAGCATTTTCAGCAGAACTTTTTTTTTATCATCCATAGTTATTCTTTCCAATTCTTTTACCACCATATCTGGTACAACATACTCTATTGCTCCAATCTCTGTCTCTATACTAGAGATATTTTTTATTCTTCTAGAACCAAGAATCATTAGAAAACTAGAATCACAGATAATTTCAACCACTTGCTACACCAGCACCAATTAATCTCCATCTTTCAGCTATTCTTCTACTGATTGCTACCTTACTATTGTCAAAAATACACACTGGTCTTTTGAATTGCAATTCCACTGTCTTGCCTCTTACACTAGTAACTTTGGATAGTAGTGGGGCAGTTCCTAAACTTAATCTCAAAGATTCGCCTGTAGTTATTGGAGAAACTTTGAGCTCTTCACCTGAACCTACAGCTGTATCAAATAGACTTACTTCAATTTTTGCACTGTAAGAATTTTCTGGCAGAGTACCAGGTTTACCAATTACAGAACCTATTAGTGAATCACTTCTAGTCATTGCTGGATCAAGCTTTGTTGCTATTGCAATCAAGCCTCCAGATTTTACTTCTTTTACTATTCCTGCACCAGTTCCCAAAGATGCAATCTCGGTGAAAATGGGTTCATACTTTCCTGTTTTTTCATTAGCCAGACCAGGTTTTATCTCAATTTCATCTCCTACTTGAAATGTTCCTTGAACAATACTTCCTCCAATAACACCACCTTTGATGTCTTTAATTTTAGTTCCAGGTTTGTTTACATCAAATGATCGTAGTACATGCATTACAGTATTTTTTTTATCTTCCCTCTCAGGAGTAGGTATCGAAGATTCAATTGCACCTATCAAAGCATCAATGTTTAATTTTGATTGGGCCGAAATTGGAATGATTGGCGCTTTTGCTGCAGTTGTTCCTTTGACAAATTTTACTATATCCGCATAATTTTCCATAGCCTGTTCATATGATATCAAATCAACTTTATTTTGAACTATGACCACTTGTTTTATTCCAAGTGTTTGCAAAGCAAGTAAATGTTCCTTAGTTTGTGGCTGTGGAACTTTTTCATTGGCTGCTACTAAAAGCATTGCACCATCTATTAGAGCAGATCCTGATAACATATTTGCCATCAAACTTTCATGACCTGGACTATCTACAAAACTAACGACGCGTGATAACTCACTTTCTTTTCCACAATTATTACACTTTGGTGTAACTGAATAACATAATGGAACCTCACATTTTTTACATTTGTAAAATGCTGCATCGGCATATCCAACTTTAATAGTAATTCCTCGTTTTAATTCCTCACTATGTGCACTAGTCCAGACGCCAGTCAAAGCTTGGATAAGAGTTGTCTTGCCGTGATCAACATGACCTGCAGTTCCAATGTTTACACATGGTTGATAACCATATTTTTTAATATACCAATCAGGAAGTGTTTCTTTCCAGTGCATGTACAAACTAGTAAAAGCAGATATGTTAACCTATGCCTTAGTTTTCTCTGCAGAATCTTTTTCTTGTCCTTCAGCTGGTTTTTCTTCTACCTTAAGTTCTCCGTCAAAAAAGCAGTTTAATTGATAAACTTCTTCTGTTACAGTATTTCCTCTAACAAGCTTGCGGACTCTTTGTCCCTTTTCAGCATCTCTCAATCCTACACCCCTTGATAACAAAATGTATTTTCTAGCACCACCATGAATGTCTTCTCGGAGTGGAACTCCTGACTTGTCACTACCTCCAGTAATTTTTAATTTGCCAGACTCTCCTACTATAGCAGCATCTAACTCGCTACCTACTTGTAGACCCAAAAATGGTCCAGCATCCTTCTCTTTTACCTCTTTGGTGATAGATTTTCCTTTTTTGTCAGATATATTCAGCTTGAATGTAGCCAAGTAGTAAAAAAAATCTTTAAACTATTAATTAATCTTTGTACCTAAATCTTTTAAAAATGCAAAAACCTTTGCTAGATATTGAATGAGTCAATCAAGTGTCCTCGCTGTGACAAGATAATGGTTTCAATGCAAGCCTGTCATATGATATGTACAAACTGCGGAGCACACCTGGATTGTTCAGACAAGGGCTCGTTTTGGTGATTAAAAACCAGGTCTGTCAAATTGAAAGTTTTCTGACATCTCACCAACTTTTTGTTTCATTAAATTAAGATAATCATCATATTTTGCCTCAAACCCACAATGGGGACATTTGACATTTGTTATCTCATCATCAAGTATTGCAACTTTGTCACATTCTGGACATTTTGCATCCATGATTTAATTTGTCAACTAAACTATATAATGTTAGATACCAGATCTCGATTCAGCGGAGTTAGTCCAGCCTGGTAGGACGTCAGCTTCCCAAGCTGAAGGTCGCGGGTTCAATTCCCGCACTCCGCATCTTGGTTTTATTTATTATTTTGAATAATTTTTTTTATTTCTTCAAATTCGTTGTCGTCAAGCGCTGGTCGTTTTACAAACATACTATGAATTGGTCCTGCGCCATCAGAAGAGTTTCTGGGAACAACATGAACATGTACGTGTGGTATATCTTGACCACTTTCTTTTCCATTATGAATTGCAATTAATGATGACGAAGAAATTGATTCAAGTTTTCCAGCTATAATCTTGACTGTTTCAAAAAGATCTTTACTATCAGACTCACTCATGTCTTGTATCTTATTGTAATGGTTTTTTGGGATCACAAGTGTGTGACCTCGAGTGAGTGGAAAGGCATCCAAAAAGGCAAGTGAGTTTGGAGTTTCGTATAATTTTTTTGCGGAAATATCTCCACTCACTATTTTGCAGAATATACAATCCATAGATTTTTTCCTCAAGAGAGTGTTAAATCTTTTACCTTAGATCACATTTGTGATATAGCCTGCTCAATGCTAATTTTGTCATTTGCTTCTGGCATTTGTTTTATATACATTTTAAAATCTTCTTTGGCAATAGTTAATTTTTTTTGCTCAAATCTTGCCAATCCACGATTCTTGTAAATTGGCGCAAACCTAAACGAGTCAACCTCAATTGCCATGGTATAATATTTCTCAGCATTTTGAAAGTCTTTGGCTTTCAAGTAATAATTACCCAATCCTCGATAAGCCAGATAATACTTTGAATTTAGGTCAATAGTTTTTGTATAATAATCTAGAGCCTCGCTAGAATTTTGTTCATTTAGTATTCCTGCCAAGAGACACATGGCAGTTGAGTTCAATTTGTTTATCTCAAGAGCATTTTTCAGTGTAGTTATAGCCTCGTCAGTTTTGCCTTGAAGTCTTAACTTTTCTCCATCAAAACACAATCTATTAGATCTGATTTTTTTTTCATCAAATGTATTTACATCAGAAAGAATATCCTGAGGAACTATCAAGAGCATCAAGCGGTCATCTTCTTGCCATTGTTCATCAAACCTTTTCTCAGGAATGGCCCCAATTTTTTCAGGTTCTGGTATATAATGAAAAATGGTTTTTTCTATTTCGTCATATCCAACAATAAGTGATGCGTGTTGTACTACATCTTTTATTCCTGGAATTATCACAATTGGTGGAACTCCTATATCGATCATTTTTTTTAATTCTTTAAGATTAGAGTTTGAAATAATAGCTGAAAGACCATGTCGTTCTGCAAGCTCAACTCCTTCTATGAGAATACTTCCTTTCATGCGAGGATATTTTTTTGCAATTTCTGTAGCCTCTTTTAACGGCAAGTCTATTCCCCAGTATTTTGATACTGCATTAACAACTAATGGTAGACAGATGTTTTCTTCTTGTACTAGCGGTATCTCTAGTGTATGAGTCGAGTCCATCAATTAATCAATCAATTATACAATATTAATACTATTTAATGAGACTAAATTTCTCCAATAGAGATTTTCCATCACTACTCATTTCGGGATGAAATTGCGTTCCAAAAATATTTTTGTTATTATACTGGAATATCTCAAATTTACAATCATTAGATGTAGCTATTTGTGTAAAAGAAGAATCAAGTTTTGATACCATGTATGAATGGCTTTCAAATCCTTTTATTTTGCCACTGCAAAGGGGATTATTTTTTGTAATATCAATTTCATACAAACCATGACGTGATGACGTCATTTTTTTTATTGTGCCTCCCAGAGTGAGTGCGAGAATTTCTGCTCCATAACATATACCTAGCAATGGTTTATTTTCTTCTACTGAATATTTTACTAATTTTGAATTTACAATATTCATTTCTGGATTATTCTTTCGTCTTCCTGATAATATAATAGATGAATAATTATCAAGATTAATCGATGATACATTAGAGAATGTATGAGATTCAAAATCAAAGTTTAGATCTTGAATACATTTCAAAAGCGATGGTGTGTAGACAGAACCATTATCTACAACTAACAGCAAACTATCTTACACCTATAGTTATGTAATGCAGTTCTGGTACGGTATCTTCTACTGCTATAGCACCTAACTTTACTGTGCCATTATCTTGCCAGAATAATATTCTGTTGTTTTCTGGATGAACAAAGTTTTTCACAAATGTAGAGATAAGACCTTTTGTATTATCTAGATCGGATTGTTGTGTAAATGATACTTTGCCCTCCTCAAAAGTAAGCGGAAATTGAACCGTCTGGGGAGTTAGAACACTAATCTTTAGTTCCTCAAGTATTGATTTTATTGTAGATACCCTAGTAGACTCGTCAAGCTGTAATGCAACAGTAACATTAGATGGTTCAATACCTGCAACCTTAGCCAAGTAAGCAGTAAATGCTTGCTGAGGTGTACTTCCTAAACCAACATAATACTCACCATCAAATGCAGCACCCACTGCTGCAATTGTTCCTAGTTGTGTTACCACACCACCAGAACCTGCAGTATAAACAGGAATAAAGTAAACATCTTGATTTCCTATTCTGTAGAGAATATTATCACCTACTCTAGGAGTTCGCAGCAATGTTTGCAATTGTGCAAAGTCTGAATCTCTCGATAATGCTTCACGAACTGCGGATGGTCCTAGGAGTTTTGTCTTTGAATCAAGTGGAACTTGATAGAACTGCATTTTACCAAGATTTGGAACGTCATTTTGTACAATCATATAACCTGCCAAGTTTCTTCCCTGAGAACCTTGTAACTCAAGAGAGAGTAGACCAACATATGTCGTTTTATCAAATCCCGGTGGTTTTTCTTCTACATAATAAGTTCCAAGCCCATCAGGGACTTCATAGAAGTCTTTTGCCTGTATGAATGTTGAAGTATCTGTTACATGATAAATGTTGAACATGTCAACTTTCCAGTTGAAGAGTGCTTCTGGATACCTGAGTTGTTTGGAAAGCCATTGAGGCATATCGATGAATTGATCTCCATATTGACTTGCAAACATATTTGTGAAAAAGTCATCGCCAGTTTTTATCAGAGTTACTTTACCGTTATAAACATCAACCAATGCATATCCTACCAATCTCAAATATGGATTACTGACTGACCATGGAACATTTTTAGTATCAAAACCTACAATCAATGGTACAAGCCAGTATGTGTTTTGACCATCACTTACTGGAAGAATGTCCAATTGTTTTCCAAACAGATCATACTGGAAATATGGGTATAACAGTTGCATCCTGTCATGTACATCTCTATATCTGATAATGTGAATTGGTTCTGTAGGATATGATAAGAAGAAGTTTGGCTCAAATATTTGGCTTATCGGAGGTTTAACAGTTATTCCTCCAGTTCCATGATATGATGCGTTATTTAATTCGGCAGAGGTTTGCCTATTTTGTGGGTATGCAGCCCAAGTTTCTGAGAACAGTCCACCCTCTCCATAGTACATCAGTCTCTGCTTGAAGAAGTTATTACTATCAACAATTGTTCCATCATGGGCATCAAGTGTAAGAAAACCATTGTCAACGTGGGTATAAACAAGATGCTCGTTGTACCATGTGTTTTCCACGGTAACTGAGGATGGCAGTATGGGCTTCATTGATGCTGTCCAATATAATGTATCATTGAATCTTAGAATATCATTATTTTCAAAATCAACATATGGTATAAGACCAATCTCAGGCTTTAGTTTTGCAAATGCGGCATCCCAGTCCCATACTCTAATTTTATTTAATAGTTCATTATTCTGTGAGACGTAACTAGGAATATCATTTGCAGAGATAGAGCTAAGCTTTGTTTCTTGTGGCACTATAGTTATCTGGTCTAATTGTCCCAAGTAACGATTTACGCCAATTTGCTCTGCTTTGTAAGGTCCAAGATATTCAATTTTTCTTGCATCGGCAATACTATTGTTAACCATCATTATTGAACCTGCAACTAGAGCAATTATTACTAGAGCCAATACACGAATGTAGATATCTCGTTTTGAAGGAAGTATGATTACTTTAGATTTGAATTTATCAACAAAGTAAAATCCAATAAGAGTAAACCCTGCTGCCAGTGTCCCTCCAATTGCATACTTTGTGTTGTAATCGATCTGATCTGTAAAGAACATGTTTATTCCAGTCCATATTACTCCAATTCCAATTATTGCTTCAATTGTGGCAATATAGTCTAGAAACTTTGGTTTGCTTTTTGCTGCATCTTGGACATATTTGGTGACTAGTCCTACAATATTGTGCAACCCAACATAGAGAACAAGTCTAAGACTAATTACAGCAAGAATTGGAGGAACAAGAACTGTTAGTGCAGGAATCATTGGTACAACATGTGTCAGTGCATATGATGGGTCAGTAGGAGGTGTAACAAATGGAAGTGAGAATATATTCAAAACACTTTTGATACCTAGATCATGGTGTCCATCAATCAAATATGCTAGAGTAAATCCAAACATGAGATTTGTAAAGAAAGCCCCAAAAAGTACAACCTTTGTTATCTGCCAAATTATAAAGTTTGGAACACTAAGCTTGTATTCCTTAAAGTTAGGAATATTTTCTGCTACAGAGTAGTTACCCCCTCGCTTAAAAAATGTCAGGACAAGATTGAGACCATACCATGAAATTGAGGATCGGTTTTTGATGTTTACACGTATCAATGCAATAGAAGCCAATACAACTGCAGAAAGTAATGAGAAATAGAGTGGTTTTGTAAATAGAGTGCCAAACTCTTGTGAATTCATGTATATAATTACTGCCTGGTTACTTGTCAAGACAAAAATTACAATGGCAATTAGAGCAACAATTCCTATCCTAACATATTTTCCAGAATCTCGTGGAGGTGGACTGGATTGAGTAGATGAATTATACAAAATTATGCTGCCTTCCTCTGTGTCAAATTAATTTCTTACCCAATTTCTTTTCCAAAACACCATTAATAAGTCAAATAGAGTGGTTCTCTAGATTGCATTTCCCAAGCCTTTGCATAACATGTAAACTGCAGCATATTTTGGTAAGGAAACTAGCTCATTTTTGTATGGTCCAAATTTCTTATTTTTGAGTTTAATTTGTAATGGGCAATCTGCTAGAATCTGTACATTGTCATCACCAAGTAAGCATGCCTCTAAAAATGGATCAAAAGAGTCCAAATTATCGCACTGAATTTTTGAAAGACCGCTTTTACTGTTTATGGAACCTTCAAGTCGGAATATCCTGTGAATGTCCATAGTTACTTTAGGATCTACTCTGACTCCCATTGTTTTTTTGATTTCTTCTAATTGTACTTGAAATGCAGTATAACCACTGGAAATTATCTCCTTGGTAATTTTAGGAGTCTTTGATTTTGATGTAAATAACCTATGAGCAATTCTACCTCGCCATCCTTTTTCCTCAAGGGTTGGAAGAGAAGACTTGGAATTATTTTGCCTTTTCATTCCAAAGGATTCTGGAATTGCTCCATTGAACATGATATAGTCTACAAGGTCAGCCCTTTCTTGCGAACCTAGTGGTTCATAATCACTATTTGTCACTCTTATGTGAAATCCCTCATTTCCGGAAAAATAGACCTCAATCTCTTCTTTTTTAATATCAAAGTCAGATGTCAAGATATCAACAAGTTTGGTTACCTCTTTTTTAGATTCTGAAATACAATTTTTACACATCACAGATGCAGTCTCAAACTTTGTGGAACCACATTTGGGACATTGTGATTGGAACTCAATTACAGAACTATTACATGAGCTGCACTTGAATATGGTGTGATCCTTTCTGCATGGTAAAGCCAGGTCTTTTGCATCTATATCAAATATCAAGTCAGCTCCTTTCCAGTCTTTTTCAGACATTGGAAGATTTGGAAATGTATAGTATGCATTTGAACAATATACATCAGATGGAATTTCTTTCATTAGTAAGAGATGAAGTTCCTTGTCATTTTTAATAGCTAGGTGTCTAATCATTCCAGAGTTAAATTTCTGATATCCAAACTCCCTTTCAGTAGCTCTTTTGGGAACATGTATGAGATCAAAACGATTGAAATAATATTCCTTGAATGCAGATTCTATTAACGAGATATTTTTCTCATTCATTTATTTTTCCTCTTTTTGCCAAATTGTATTGGGTTGATAATTCCATCACAGTCTGATGTAGCAAAACAAAGACTTTCACTTCGTAACTTTTCACACGATGGACATTGGTATTTTGTTCCGCTCCCAGATGAGCCAGATATATGTTCTAGTTGGTATTTTGTAGTTCGCTCATTGTAATCTGGAGCATTTTTGAATAGTGGAGCAATTTGATCAACTGTTTGGCCCTTTGATAGAAGATAAGTAGCAAGTAAGAATCTCCCAGAGTGTGGCAAGTTCTCTCCCTTTTCAAGAACTTCAATTCCATGTTTTACACATGGTGGATATTCTGAAGAGACAAAAGTTGTATCTGAAAACTTTTTGGCAAGTATAACCAAGTCTTCAACTCTTTGCTTGAAGCCTTGCGGAATAGATTGTATGTTAACTGATTGAATTTTTCCATTGATATACTCCCCAAGTTCAGCACGTATCAGTCTGACTGTTTCATGGGCACTCAGATATACAAATCCATTTGTCACCCTTCGATTTACCAACTTCCATTCCTTTTCATGAAAATGTACAGCTCGTTGTAGATAATCTGGCACTTTAATCACAAATTCATCATTATCAATTGATACCTTAACTGCAAAGAGATCTTGAATTATTTTTAATGGAAGTTCCAGATTTTTTTTATCTCTACTTACCCAAAGATCTTGTTGTAAGAATCTCTCAGATCTTCTAGCTTCTGCCAGAGAAAATCTCCTGATTAGTGTAGCAATACCTGCTGACTTGAGCAATATTATAGCTACAATAAAAGAGAGTAATTCAGAATCATTATCTAATGATTCTAGATCTGAACCATAAATTTGTCCAGAAGAGGCAACAACAATTCTACCATATGCTTTTTCTACTATAGGCTTCCAGTCAGGATGACTGAGTTGTTCAAGACTTAATCCGGTATTTGCAAGATATTCGCCAGCTTCTGTCAAAAAAGGATACTTGGCTAGATCCTTTATTCCTATTTTTAGCACATTTTCTTTGTTCTTACTAAGTTTAAAAATTTGATTATCTTGCTGATTGACTAGTGTTTTGCCATGACTAGGAATTTTCCAAATTATTTCATACGAGTTTAAATTATCCTCAAATAAATTAGTCACATGCTAGTTGGATTACATGTATCCATCGCAGGCTCGATAGATAGAGCAGTAGATAACGCAGTTACAACTGGATGTACAGCATTTCAAATCTTTACTCGCAATCCCCGTGGATGGGCTGCAAAACCTCTAGCAAGTAAAGATGTTACTAGTTTCAAAGAAAAACTTGCTGCAAGTAAAATTGATAGATTGTCTACAGTAGCCCACATGCCATACTTGCCAAATTTATCTTCCCCAGAGGAAGATCCCTTTGCAAGGTCTGTGGGCTCACTTATAGATGAGATAAAAAGATGCAGCAAACTAGGAATTCCATATATCGTTGCACACCTAGGAAGTCACAAGGGTGAAGGAGATGCAAAAGGAATTGAAATGCTAGTAAAGGCATTTACAAAGGCTGCCGCAGAAACTTCAGATGATGTCATGATTCTTCTTGAGAATACTGCAGGTCAAAAGAATAGTGTAGGATCAGATCTTGATCAGCTTGCTTCTATTTTATTTCAGCTAAAACCTGCAAAACGATTTGGCATATGTTTTGATACCTGTCACGCTTTTGCTGCAGGTTATGACATGAGAACTGAAAAGGAGGCAAAATCAACACTTGAAAAATTAGATAAAGCAATAGGTTATGAACATCTCAAGATTTTACATTTGAACGATTCAAAGGGAGAATTGGGATGCAATTTAGATAGACATGAACATATTGGATTGGGGCATATTGGAGAGAAAGGACTAGGATATGTTATAAAAACTATAAATCGTAAAAAAATTCCAATAATTTTAGAGACTCCAATTGATGAAAGAAGAGATGATGTTGGAAACTTGAATAAGGCAAAAGAATTGGCTTAATTTGGAAGAATTTGGATTTTTATGAATTATGAACAAATAATACAACTTGCACTGGAACGCGGATTTTATTTTCCTAGCTGTGAGATTTATTCAGATGCCCATGCTGGTTTTTGGGAGTATGGTCCGTCTGGGGTAAATTTAAAGAACAAATTCATTGAACTGTGGAGAAGAGAACTTGTCAGAAGAGACAGAATGTGGGAGATTGATGGTTCTCAGATTATGTCACAGAATGTCTTTGTGGCCTCTGGTCACCTTGCAAGCTTTGCAGATCCTATTGCAACCTGTACTAAATGCAAATCAATCTTTAGAGCAGATAAGATGATAGAAGAGATTACTAAAATAGTAATTCCTGAAAATGCAGACTTGGTAGAATTTGATAAAATAATAGAAGAGAAAAAGATCACCTGTCCAAAATGTAAGGGAAGTTTTGAAGATATCAAAAAATTCAACATGATGTTCAAAGTTGGAATAGGGGCCCAAGGAGAACCTGCATACCTAAGACCTGAAACATGCCAATCAATTTTTGTTGATTTTCCAAGGCTTTTCAAGACAATGCGAGGAAAACTACCAATTGGGATTGCCCAAATTGGAAAGAGTTTTAGAAATGAGATCTCGCCAAGACAGAGTCTTCTTAGACTAAGAGAGTTTTATCAGGCAGAGATTGAGGTCTTTTGCAATCCTGGCAAGCTTGATGATTTACCAAAATTCTCAGAAGTTGAAAATACTATAATCAGAATAATGATAGACGATACGATAAAAAGCATGACTTGTAAGGAAGCTGTAGATTCTAAAATAATTCCAAACAAGCTTGTGGCGTATTACCTTGGGTTGCTTGTAGAGTTTTATCAAAAAACCGGAATTGATGTTAATAAAAGCAGATTTAGAAAACTTGGAGAAAAAGAAAAAGCATTCTATGCAACAGTTGCTTTTGACTTTGAAGTTGAGACCAACATTGGCTGGTTGGAGCTTGTTGCATGTAACTATAGATCCGATTATGACTTGACAAATCATGCCAATACAAGTAAAGAAAAATTTGATGTGATGGATGATGATACCAAGGTTTTACCGCATGTGTTTGAGATATCAATGGGAATAGACCGTAGTCTCTATACAATGATAGACCATAGACTGCGAGAGGACAAGGAAAATGAGAGAGTTGTTCTTTCCTTGGAGCCTTATCTTGCACCTATTCATGTAGGTGTATTATCTCTTGTAAAAAAAGACGGCTTGGCAGAAAAGACAGATGAGGTTTACATCATGTTAAGAAAAAAATACGATGCATTTTTAGATCACTCTGGTGCCATAGGAAGAAGATATCGAAGATTAGATGAGATTGGTGCGCCCTTTGCCATAACAATTGATCATCAGACATTAGAAGACAATACAGTTACAATACGAAATCGTGATTCGATGAGTCAAGAAAGAATAAAGATTTCAGAATTAGATTCACATCTTGCACAAGCTACTGCATTTCCCTGAGTTAGAAATTAAATAAAAAATTCTACTCAGACTGGAATGGTAGCACTACTGGTCTGAAGGTTATCTTGAGTGGCACAGTCTCCATTATTTGTGTCTGTGGTGTGAGGTCTACCTGTGAATCAATCTCAACCTTCCATGTTCCAACTATTGGATCTACTGATGTGATAGAGAATCTCTCTAGTGGGTCACTTGTTCCAGAATATCTGACTCTGTAAACTTGGTCACCTACAACTATACTCTTAATTTGTCCTGGCATGCCAAATGTCGAGTCCTTGACAAGACAGTTATCAGATGGACCTATCACACATGTTCCATCAGGTGCAGTTACCTTGTATCTCATGTTTCCTTCATTGTTAAATGAGGAATAGAGAATCTGTGGAGTAGCAATAGCATTACTGCTGTTGTCATTGATTGGAGATATTGTAATTGGCTGTGCTATGGATTCAGTCAATATTGATGAGAAGGTAATGATGTTAGCTTGAACAGTAAATGACTTGTCGTAAATGTTGGCTATAGCCTCAATCTTGTGATTGACAAGACTATCTGTTGGTTGAGTCTGCCATTCTAGTCCTACTGCAGACTGTCCTTTGGTGAAGACTTGTCCTGGAGAAGTATAGACAGTATTACCATCTACTACAAGTGAGATTGTACCATACACTGGCTGTCCGTTGTTTGTAAAGTAGGCAGCTGGTCTTGCTGTTGTTCCTGCTGCTCTGTTTTGTGAAACATCCAACTCTAATTTACCGTCAATTGGATAGTCTGGTTTTACTCCAATTGTGGCAGTATCAGAATCAGCTATCTTGTTGGCATTGTTTTCTACATGGATCCAATATTTCATACCAGGTGCATGTAAGAGGTCTGATGGAATTGTTGCAGATATGAGATATGTGCTGTTGGATATTGGTAATGGTACAATGTTCATTGCTGTAGCATGATATGTACCAGAATCAGTATTTGCAATATCTGTAAACCTTAGGTCAGCAGTGGAAATTGGTGTTTGTGTATCTATTATAGCATATACTGAGAGCGGTTCATTGTTTACAAATTGTGTTGTTGGCTCTGTTGCAAGTTGTTTTGTTCCGTTACCTACTTGGAATTTAAAGTCAAATATTCTTGGTGCTGCAAGGTCAACTACAGTTGGAGGTACTGCAATCTCAATTTGTACTAGATTAAGGTCTGCGCTACAGCCAGTAACCTCAACAGTCTTTCCTACTGAAAATACATTGTTTCCAATTGCCTCTATTGCAACAACTTCAAATGATTTTTCATCTGGAGATATGGTAGCTTGGTATACTAGTTTTCTAATTGTAGCGTTAACATTTTGGTCTGCATAGGGTTGATCCGGTACAAGCTTTGCCTCTACTACTCCATTGATAGATGTTCTTACAATTACAGATGGATCAGTTGCGTTGCTACCTGTTCCAACCTGTATTGTTACAACTTGCTTGTCACATACATCATAAGATATCCTTTCGATCTTAAGATAAGGTCCTACTGCTGCTCCTCCTGGACTTGGTGCTACAGATGGACCAACTCCTACTCCTGCTGCTCCTCCGGCTGCAAATCCTATTGCTGGTGCTGCTGGGGCAGATGGTGCAGCTACTGCAGGAGCACCTAATGCAAATTGTGAGTAGTGCGGGGCTTGGACTTTAACATCACATGCATGAGTAGTTGCATTGTATGTTGAAGAGAGTATTGTTACTGCATTTGTAGTCCAGCTTCCTGTAGATGGGTCATACAAGAAGACATCAGATACTGGACATCCACTGGAATCTACCACTACTCCAGGTACATTCTTTGGTAACTGTAATGTCATCTGTGGTGGTTTTGCAAAGTTTTGTGGTTTACTCCAATCAAATCCAATATTATTTTCTGCATGTTGATAGTCTACATTGACATATAGTATGGCCTTGTCACTCTTTGGAAGCACTGGTAATGTAGATGGAAGTGTGTTAACTGATTTGATTACAAACCAATCATTTGTTGCATTGCTTTGAGGTGACGATGAGTTGGACTGGGCATCAATCTCTTTTACACCACCAGTTGATGGAATGGCATTCTGTTGTACTGGGATGATTATTTTCTGTCCTGGAATTGTTGCATTAAGTGGTGGCGTAGATATTACCTGGTATGAGCTAGAGCTTCCTGTTGAAATTATACTTGGTAATACCGATACCACTTTGTTTGATTGTGGAACAGAATAGAGCGGCACCTTAAGGTAGTTGATTATAGAAGTACCACTCATAGCTGAGGTATCAGATGTTGATAGTACAACTGATGCTTGGTTCTGTATTGCCTTGTTAATACCAGATGTGTTGTTTATTCCAGCTGATTGGATATCTGGTAGTGTAGATACTGATTTTATCGTTTTAGTAGTACTACCGTTGATCACTTTTCCATCAAATGAGTAAACCCATGTATTCCATGTTGTGGCATTTAGGTCAGGAGCACTAGTGATTGTTGTATGTGTCATGTTAGCCAATACTGTACCAACTGGAACCATTCTGAATATTGTAGTTCCATTAAAGTTGGTTCCATGAAGTGTGTATATTGTCGAGTTGCCAAGTACGTTATATCCTGTGGGTATTGTTGTCATGTTTATTTGGTATGAGCCAAATGGTACCTTTGTTACTATCACATTTCCATTATTGTTAGTACCTGAGTAACTATCATAATCTCCATTTGGTGCTACGTAGTTTCCATCAGATATTACAAGAGGAGTAGATGCACCGCTTGGGTTTGGATATATTGTGTATATTGCACCTGGAATTGGTACATTGTTCAAATCTCTTGCTTCAATTATCAATCCTCCACCAAATGATAGTGCTGGTGATGCCAATGGGATTCCATCGGACAAGTAAGCTACTCTGTATAATCTATAAGAGATTGCATCAGTCATTGCAAATGAATCTGATAATGTAGCTTGTTTTTGAGTTGTTGCCGATAGCTTATCTGATAGTGGGATGGAGTCTACAAGTGAGGCAGAGGTGGATTTGGTTATTGTTAGCTTGTCAGCTAGTGGGATTGCATCAGATAGAGATCTGGTAAGGGATTGTTGTATTGAAAGTTGGTCTGCTAGTGGGATTGTATCAGATATGTGAATGGAGGTAGATTTCTTTTCAGTTAGTTGGTCAGATAATGGGATTGTATCAGATAGTGATGTAGAAGTAGATTTCTTGATTGTTAGCTTGTCAGCTAGTGGAATTACATCAGATAGAGACTTTGATGTGGATTTTATGATAGATAATTGAGCAGATAGTGGGATTGTATCTGATAGTTTAGCAGAGGCTGATTTCATTGTTGTTAGTTGGTCTGCTAGTGGAATTGTATCAGATAGTGAGGTAGAAGTAGATTTCTTGATTGTTAGCTTGTCAGCTAGTGGGATTGCGTCAGATAGAGACTTTGATGTGGATTTTATGATAGATAATTGAGCAGATAGTGGGATTGTATCAGAGAGTTTAGCAGAGGCTGATTTCATTGTTGTTAGTTGGTCTGCTAGTGGGATTGTATCAGATAGTGAGG
>Ga0209517_10002831_pt1 | contig 24028 bp, 21 predicted proteins | sample PeaSoiMetSII2010_FD_187695 | JGI IMG/M metagenome (GOLD analysis project Ga0209517, IMG submission 187695) | Peat soil microbial communities from Weissenstadt, Germany - SII-2010 (SPAdes) (version 2) | ecosystem: Environmental > Terrestrial > Soil > Wetlands > Peat | place: Germany... | reverse complement strand
TTGGATCGAACCGCAACGCTGATAGCAGGAGTCGCCCATGAATCTCTCGTTACCAATCATAGTCGTCGTCCTGTTGTTGGTTGTGGTGAGCTCGATTCGCATATTGAAAGAATACGAGCGGGGGGTGATGTTCACCCTGGGTCGGTTCACGGGTGTAAAGGGGCCGGGTGTGCGGCTGGTACTGCCGATCATTCAGATGATGAAAACGCTGGAGCTGCGCACCGTAGTCTTGAACGTGCCGAAGCAGGATGTCATCTCGCGGGATAACGTCTCAGTAAAAGTCAGCGCGGTCGTCTACTTCCGCGTGGTCGATCCGGAGAAAGCGGTCCTTCAGGTCGTCAATCCATACGAGGCTACCAGCCAGCTCGCTCAAACGACTCTACGCTCAGTCGCTGGCCAACACGAAATGGACGAGCTGCTCTCGCAGCGCGACCGTCTGAACGCGGCCATCCAGCAGGTGCTCGATCAGAATACTGCGGCGTGGGGGGTGAAAGTCACGAATGTCGAGATCAAGGATATCGATTTGGACGAGACCATGATCCGGGCCATGGCGCGCCAGGCGGAAGCTGAGCGCGCACGCCGCGCCAAAGTGATTCACGCCGATGGTGAGAGGCAGGCCGCGCAGGCGCTGGCCGAGGCCGCGAAGCTGCTCTCGAGTCAGCCTGCCTCGCTGCAGCTCAGATACCTGCAAACGCTTGCTGACATCTCCAATGAGAAGAGCTCGACGATCGTGTTTCCGTTGCCGATCGACCTGATCGCACCGCTGTTGCGGGCGCCGATAGCCGCGCAGTGAGATCCACGTCGCACTCGCAGCGGCACCTTCTGCCGCACAAAACTAAATAGAATCAGAGCGTTAATGCTCCTCTGGCACCGTTCGGCGCTGCCCCGTGTGCGCCTTAAAGGTTTTGATTGCGCCGACCGATAACGAAGAGGCCATGACCTCGAAAATAGCACCGAACGCAACTCCGAACCGTCAATCACTGCAAAATGCAGTCGACTACCATCTCGAAGTCACGCTCGCAAAGACTTCACAAAGCGCCGAGCCGGAGGATTACCACCTGGCCCTCGCGTTGGCGCTGCGCGAGCCGGTAATTCGCGCCATGAACGCCACGGAAGCACGTGTGCGTCAAGCCGGCGCTAAACAGGTTCATTACCTGTCGATGGAGTTTCTGATCGGCCGGCTGCTGGCCAATAACCTGCGCAATCTCGGTCTATACGATACGTGTGCGGAAGTTGCCGCGGACATGGGCATGAGTCTGGCAGACGTTCTCGAAACTGAATGCGATCCGGCCCTCGGCAACGGCGGATTGGGTCGATTGGCGGCTTGTTTTCTGGACTCCCTCGCCAGCCTCTCCTATCCCGGCTACGGCTACGGCATCAATTATCAGTTCGGGTTGTTCCGACAAACGTTCATGAATGGTTTCCAGCGCGAGCAGCCTGACAATTGGGCGGTGCACGGTACGCCGTGGCATATCGAGCGCCGCGAGCAGAGCTCGATGATTCCCATCTACGGTCGACTCGAGGGCGATCTCGATTTCGACGGCCAATACAATCCACATTGGCTGGATTGGAATTCGCTGATCGGAGTGCCGGCCGACATTCCCGTAGTGGGTTATGGTGGTAAGTGCGTCAATTTCCTGAGGCTTTATACTGCGAGGGCACCAGCGGAATTCGACATGGCCATCTTCAACGATGGCGACTACCTGCGCGCGATGGAGCGTCAGGTGGCAGTCGAGACCGTTTCAAAAGTACTCTATCCGTCGGATTCGGCGGAAGCGGGTCGCGAACTGCGCTTTATCCAAGAGTACTTCTTCGTCGCCTGCGCGATGCGCGACATCTTTCGGCGGCATCATGCTGCCGGCCATCGCCTCGAGGACTTCGGCCGCTACAACGCCATTCAACTCAACGATACCCATCCGGCGCTAGCGGTAGTTGAACTCATGCGCACCCTGGTGGACGAACAATCCGTGAGCTGGGATGCCGCCTGGGAAATAACCCGGCAGACCATGGCTTACACCAATCATACGCTGCTGCCCGAGGCGCTCGAGCGCTGGCCGGCCGTGATGTTTGAGCGTGTATTGCCGCGTCACCTAGAAATTGTCTACGAGATCAACCGCCGCTTTCTCAGTGAGGTGGCGATTAGACATCCAGGCGATGATGCACGCCTGCAGCGCATGTCGATCGTGCAGGAGCAGCCTGATAAGCAAATCCGCATGGCACACCTGGCCATCGTCGGCAGCCATTCGGTGAACGGCGTGGCGCAGATGCATTCCGAGCTGGTCAAGAGCCAGCTGGTGCCGGACTTCTACGATCTATGGCCGGGTCGATTCAATAACAAGACCAACGGCGTGACGCCGCGTCGCTGGCTGTTGAATTGCAACCATCGACTGGCGGCTCTTATCAGCGAGGCGCTGGGATCCGGCTGGATCGCCGACCTGTCGCAATTGATTCGCCTCGAGCCGCTGGCGGCGGACGCGGCATTTCGGCTTGCATTTCGCAACGTCAAGTTGCAGAACAAGGCCGATCTGGCGCGACGCACGCGTGCGGTTACCGGCGTCACGGTCGATGCGAACAGCATGTTCGACGTGCAGATCAAGCGCATTCACGAATACAAGCGGCAATTGCTCAATGCGCTGCATATCATGCATTTGTACTGCCGCATCACGGAAGACGGCTGTCCGTTGCCGACTCCAAAGACATTCATATTCAGCGGTAAAGCGGCCCCGGGCTACGTCCTCGCCAAGCTAATCATCAAACTCATCAACAACATCGCCCGTGTCGTCAACGCCGATTCTCGGGCAAATCAGTCGCTGCGGGTGGTGTTCTACCCGGACTACAAAGTATCCGTTGCCGAGCTCATCGTACCCGCGGCCGACCTCTCAGAGCAGATCTCCACGGCGGGCTACGAAGCGTCGGGAACCGGCAATATGAAACTGGCGATGAACGGTGCGCTCACCATCGGCACTCTGGACGGTGCCAATGTGGAAATTGCGCGCGACGTGGGCAGCGACAATATCTACATCTTCGGTCTCACCGCTCAACAGGTGATTGAGCGCCGACTGCTGGGCAACGCGGCGCGCGAGGTCTACGAAGCCAATCCGCACGTGCGCCGGGTGATCACACGCCTGACCGATGGCACCTTCAGTTCTGAGGATCGGAATCTGTTCGTGCCGATTGTGAACGCGCTGCTCGATCAGGGCGACTTTTACATGCATCTGAGCGACTTTGCGGACTACGCGCAAAAACACGAATTGGCCACGCGGGACTTTTGTGATGTCGAGAACTGGTCCGCGCGCGCGATCGTCAACGTCGCGCGCAGCGCACACTTTTCGAGCGACCGCACGATTCGAGAATACGCCAGGGAAATATGGGATCTGCAGCAAGTCGTGTGACCGGGTCGTAAGAGGAGAAAGACAGGTGCTACTGGAAGATGTCCCCGAAGGCGATTGTCTGGTGGTCAGTCTCAGGGAGAAGAGACTCGACGCCGTAATTGCGGCCAGCTTCAAAGAGGCGCTCGTCCAGCGGATCGAGCAAGGCCAGCGCAACATCGTGCTCGACATGTCTGAGGTCAGCTTCATGGACAGCAGCGGGCTCGGTGCTGTCGTGTCCGTTATGAAGCACCTCGGACATAAGGGACGGCTGCACATCTGCGGCGTGACACCGGGAGTCATGGCGGTGCTGAAGCTGACCCGAATGGATCGGGTACTCAAGACCTTTGCGAGCCGCCAAGCCGCCATAGCGGCCTAGCGCGTGGACGGCAACGTGCCGCTGCATCTGGTCGTCCCGGCGACGCTGTCGGACGCGCGCGCCGCCACGGAAAAGGTCATGGATCTGTGCGGTCGCTTCGACCCTGAGGACCGCGCCCGCTACGGCACGGCTGTGATGGAATGGCTGGTGAACGTCGTCAAGCACAGCTACCACCATGCACAGGGTGCGCTCATTACTATACGCGCCAGCGCTGGCCTCGAGTCGATCGAATTGATGGTCGAGGATACCGGGGTCGGAATGCCGCCCTGGAAATTCGATGCGGCGCCCGCCGAAGTGAGGTTCGACGCCGCCGATCTGGCAAACCTGCCGGAGTCCGGCATGGGTCTTGCCATCATCAAGTCGGTCATGGATAGCGTGCACTACCGCAGTGACGGCGGCATCAACCGCCTGACCGCGCTGAGGCGTTGGCAGCGATGAGTAGCTCCGGCGACGAGCTGCTCAATCGCCTGCGTGCCGAGGCGAAACTCAAGGCTGAAATCATCAAGGCCTTACGGGGCGAGCGCGAACGCGCCAGCGACATGGCGCGCGAACAGGCGGCCCTCATGGCCGCGGTCAGCGCAGATATACATGATGAAATCCTGACATTGGGTCTGCTGCTCCAGGAGCGCAATCTCGGCGCCACGCAGAGCGCTGCGGAGCGCCTGGCGGTGCTCGGTGCCGACCTTGCTGATTACACGGCGGCCAGCGGGGGTCAGCTGGTGCTCGCACGCGAATCGGTTCATCTGCGGCAATTGCTATCGCGCCTGGAAGGCCAGCCGGCGATGGCATTGGAGGTGGCTGCGAATGTACCGGAACGCGTCGTCGCGGATCCCAATCGTCTGTCGAAGCTACTGTCGTCTTTTGTAGATGAAGGCCTCGAGGCCGCCGATGCTGGTTCGCTCCTTCTGGAAGTGACGTGCACCTGCCCGGACGATGGCAGGCTGCAGCAGATCCATATGACTTTACGTCATGACGCGGCAGAACACGGCCGAGCGAGCGGCGCCAGTGCATTCGCGCCCTCGCCCAGGAGGCAATTGCGCGCAGCACTCAGTCGCGTGCTGTGCGAGCTCATGGGCGCGACCTGGACCGGAATGAGCATCAGCTTGCCGCTTGAGAGCGCCACGGACCCGGCGCATACGGGGTTCATTCGCCTCGCGATGTCCGAGCACGTCGCGAACGACTCCATGCCGGAACTCTCATCCCCACCGGCAGCGCCATCGGAACCGGACAATCGGCACGAAGCCGGTACTGCGGTCGACCTGATGTACCTCGACCGTCAGCTCGGCTCACTGGCGCCCGTAGTTCTAGGGCGCACAGCACCGGCGTTCATCGCCCAGGCGCAGCGCCGCATGAGCGATCTCCATGTCGCACATGAAACGGAAGATCTCAAGCGATTGCACACGATCGCGTATGCGTGGAAAGGCTCCGCGCTCAGTGTCGGCGCGCGCGGCCTCGCCCTGCAGCTGGAGGCGATAGAGAAGCAGGCGGCGTTGGGTCGATTCCCGGGACCGGGCCCCATATGGCAGGTTCGCCGAACCCTGGAGCGGGTCCTGAAGCATCTGGAAAGCTGTGGCGCTGCGCGTGGAGGCTCGCTTGAGCGTGCGTGAGAAGACAAGTCCTCCAGAGGCGGCGACGCGAGAGCGCGATGTGACCTCGCGCCGAACGATTCTGCTGGTGGTTGGCGAAGACGATCAGGCCTTCTATTGGAGTGCCGTGTTTTCCTCGTTGGGATTCGAACTGCTGAGGGCCACGAGCTTGACGGATGCCAGCACGATGCTTGCGGCTAAACCGAGCATCGTGGCATGCAGCTCGAGGGTGTCCGATGGCAGCGGCCTCAAGTTTCTAAGCCAATTGCGCCAACGCCCGGATTTGGCACTGACCTATCTGGTGCTTCTCACCAGCAGTGTCCGTGAGGAGGAGGTCATCGCCTCCCTGCGCGGTGGTGCCAACGATTGCATCGACATGACCGCCTCTTATGGCGAGATCCGCGCACGCCTGGAACTGGCCGAGCGCGTGATGTCGCTCAATGAAGCCCTGCAGCAGAAGAACGAGGCGCTTGGCGCAGCACTGGACGTCATTCAGACTGAGCTGCAGTCGGCGGCAGTATTGCAGGCTGCCATGCTGCCCAAGGCGTTCGATGGCCCGGACTTTCAGATTCGCACGCTGTACAAGCCCAGCGACATGCTGGGAGGCGACATGCTCGGACTGATGCCAGTCGGGGCCGAGCTTGTGGCCTTTGGGCTCATTGACGTTGTCGGTCACGGTACCGCCTCAGCGTTGATATCGTGCAGCCTGATTCGCGAAATGATGGATCGCATGGTGGTGCTTCTGGAGAACGCTGATTTACCCGCTACGCATCAATGCGGCAAGCTCGTGCTCGAGGAGCTCAATCGCCGCTACTGTCGTCTGTGCATTCCGGGAATGTACTTTACAGCGATGGCAGGAGTGCTCGATGCGCGGCGCGGAGCCTTGAGTTATTGCCAGGCCGGGCACCCTAACCTCGTGCGCTTTCAGCCTGGTCGAGGCTGGCATGAACTGCAGGACAGTGGCTACCCGATTGGGCTGTTCGAAGAGGCTGACTACGCACAGCAGGAGATTCGGCTGCGTACCGGCGAAATCCTAGTTGCGGTTTCGGACGGGTTCATGCGGCCCAGAGACCATGATCCCGGGGGCAGCTTCGAGCTACTGCAGGCACTACCAGCGATTCCGCAGTCGGCCGATCAAGTGCTCGCTGCACTTGAATCCCTTGCCGCTCAGGCCTGCGGCGTCGAGCGTGATGACCAGAGCGCCCTGCTCATTCGCTACGCCTCGTTGCACCCCTGAAGTCCTCGACTGCTCGGTCACTCAAGATTATGTCCGTGAGCGGGCTGAACATGTGCCTGTGACGCGCGTCACGCCGAGTACGAATGCGCAGCCAACGCACGCGGTACTTACTCAAGTTTCCCCACGGCGCGCCGACTCCTGATACAGACGCTGACCAGGGGCGCAGTGTTCGTCCATGCCGGCAGTGTGCGATCCGAGCCTGAAGAGCGCCGCAACGGCGCGAGAGCGCAAACAATGACCGCGGCAGCTGCGCCAACCACATTGCACGATACCTCTGACGGCCTGCACGCAGACCTCTCAAACGCATCCCCAGAGGGCGTCCATGCACATTTGCAGCACATGGAGATGCTTTATCGAAACACTTTCGAGCAGGCGCCGATTGGAATTGCCTATGCCAGTCGGCAGGGACGCTTCCTACGCTGCAATCGGGCCTTCCAGCAAATGCTCGGCTTCACTTCCGCAGAACTGGAAGGCAAGTCGATCGGGCAGCTGACGCACGAATCCGATCTTGACCACAGCACCGCTGCAATCGAACGGCTGTGGCGCGGCGAGATCGACTCCTATTCAATAGAGAAGCGCTATGTGCGCAAGGACAGTGTCGCTGTCTGGGTGCGCGTTACAGCGACGCTGGTACGAGACCAGAGCGGAACTGCGCAATGTTCAGTTGGCTTCCTCGAAGCCATATCCGACCGTAAGCTCATGGAGGAGGCACTGCAGCAGAGCCGCAATCTGCTTGAGACGATGATCGCGGATATCCCGTTCGCGATCATCGCCTGTGACAACGACGGCCGCGTATTCATCAGCAATCCCGCAGCGGTCGATCTGTTAGCAATCCACGCTGGGGGCGAATGCGTGGCCGGATCGTCGGTAATGGACCCCTCGGAAGTCGAAGTTTGTCTGCCAGACGGCATAACGCGGGTAGCCAAAAATGATCGGCCGCTGGCACGTGCTCTGCGTGGTGAGACAGTCAGCAACGTCGAGCTGATGGTGCTGCGGCAGGGTGGTCCCCCGCGGGCCACTTTGGCAACTGCGCGCCAGCTGCTCGACGCGAACGGCGCGTGTCTCGGAGCGGTCGCGGTCGCCCAGGACATCACTGAGCGCAAGCAGGCCGACCTTGAGCTCGAACGGGTCCACCGGCAGTTGCTGGATTCCTCGCGGCTGGCTGGGATGGCCGAAGTCGCATCCAACGTGCTGCACAATGTCGGCAATGTGCTTACGAGCGTCAACGTCTCGGCAAGTCTGGTGGCTGAGTGCGTCAAGAACACCAAAATCGCCGGACTTGGGCGCGCAGCGGCCCTGCTTAAGGAGCGCGAAAAGGATCTGATTGCCTTCCTGACTTCGGACGAGCGCGGCCGCAAGTTGCCGTCTTATCTGGCACATCTTGCAGAGCACTTGCAGGCGAGCCAGCGTCTGGCGCTCAAGGAGCTCGGCACTCTGCGGGACAATATCGACCACATCAAGGAGACGGTCGCGATGCAGCAGAGCTATGCAAAGCTGTGCGGGGTCGCGGAGACTATCGCCGTTACGACCTTGATCGAAGACAGCGTGCGCATGAACGCCGCGGCGTTGGCGCGCCACGGAGTCTGCGTGTGCCTGGAGGTGGATGCTGATGTCCCGGCAATCAGCGTCGACAAGCACAAGGCCCTGCAGGTTCTCGTCAATCTGATTCGTAACGCGAAGTACGCCTGCCATGAATCGGGCCGCGCGGACAAGCTCGTGATCGTGCGCGCGCAACTCGCCGAGCGATCCGTGCGCATCAGTGTCATAGACAACGGCGTCGGTATACACCCCGACAACATGGGCCGGCTGTTCCGGCATGGCTTCACAACCCGCAAGAACGGTCACGGCTTCGGTTTGCACAGCGGGGCACTTGCGGCCAAGGAACTGGGCGGGACGCTTACGGCGCACAGCGAAGGCCCCGGATGTGGTGCGACCTTCATACTCGAGTTGCCGCGTGGACAGGTGCATGGCTAGTCACTCCAATAGGGAGATCCCGCGGGTGCTCGTTATCGATGATAACCTCGCCATCCACGCGGATTTTCTCAAGGTCCTCAAAACATCTGCGGAGCAGGCGGCCCAGGACGAATTTGCGGCAGCCGAAGCGGCTCTATTCGGAGAGGCGACCGAAATGTCCGAGCGACCAGTGTTCAGGGTCGACTCGGCTCAGCAGGGACAGGAAGGGGTCGAAAAGGTTCGGCGGGCGCTTGAGGAGGGATGCCCCTACAGCATGGCATTCGTCGATATGCGCATGCCCCCTGGCTGGGACGGACTCGAGACCATCGAGCATCTATGGGCGGTCGATCCTCACGTGCAGATCGTGATTTGCTCCGCACACGCCGACTACGACTGGACGGAGATCGTGCGTCGCCTGGGCCAGTCGGATCAATTGCTCGTGCTGCGCAAGCCGTTCGAGCCGATTGAGGCGCTGCAATGTGCCGCCTCGCTGACGAGCAAGTGGCGCAATGAGCGTATCATTCGGGCGCAGGTAGCATCGCTCAAGCAGGATGTCTCCGTGCGCACACAGGGCCTCCAGGCCGCCACCCGGCAGCTGCGTCATCTGGCGACGCATGACCCTGTGACCGGATTGCCGAATCGTGCACTGCTCGACGACCGGATCGCGCAGGCCGTCTCGCACGGCAGCCGCAAGCGACACTCCTTCGCCGTGATGCTCTGCGAATTCGGCCGGTTGAAACTGATCAACGAGTCATTGGGCCACCATGCTGGCGATCTATTGCTGCAGGAGCTCGCGCGACGCCTCACCGAAGCATTGCGTGACGCCGATACCGTCGCCCGTACGAGCGGCGACGAATTCATCATCGTGGTCAGTCCGATAGCCACGCGCGATGATGCCGATCTGGTGGCGCACCGGGTGATCGAGGTCATGCAGCCCGCAGTGGAGATCGTTGGTGTCACCATTCACGCCTCGCCCAGCATTGGCATTGCCTTTTATCCCGACGATGGCGCCTGCGCGGCGACCTTGATCGCGCACGCCGACGCCGCAACGTTTGCGGCTAAGCACCGCGGTCGCAATAGCGTGCAATGCTATGCGGCTAGCATGGACGCCGGAACGCACAACAAGGTTCGACTTGAAAGCGAATTGCACACGGCCCTGGAGCGACAGGAGTTTGAGCTCTATTACCAGCCCAAGGTCGATACGATATCCGGTACCTTTCACAGTGCCGAAGCTTTGATCCGTTGGCGGCATCCGGACAGAGGCGTTGTGTCGCCGACAGCATTCATACCGCTGGCGGAAGAATGCGGCTTGATTGGCGCCATCGGCGAATGGGTACTGCGGGAGGCTTGTCGGCAGGGGCGCGCCTGGCAGCTTGACGGATTGCCGTCGGTGCGAATTGCCGTCAATGTGGCCGCGTCGCAGTTCCGTTCAGGCAATCTCGTCGACACGATACGCCGGGCTCTGGCCGACGCCGCGCTCGAGCCGCAATTCCTGGAAATCGAACTTACTGAAAGTGCAGTCATGAGCGATCCGGAGGAATCCATCAGGATACTCGAGCAGCTCAGCGAAATGGGAGTGCTCGTCTCGGTCGATGACTTTGGTACGGGCTATTCCAGCATGAGCTATCTTCGACGCTTCCCGATCGATCAGCTCAAGATCGATCGCAGCTTCGTGAGCGAGATTACGGCCCGCTCGGACGATGCCTCAATAGTGGGTGCCATCATCTCGCTGGCACACAATCTGCGCCTCAAGGTCGTCGCTGAAGGGGTCGAGACTCTGGCACAGCTCGATCTGCTCAGGGCCCTCGGCTGCGATCAATACCAGGGATACCAGTTCAGCCCGCCGGTTCCAGTCTCGAGCTTCGAAGCGCTGCTGCGTACCGTCTACACCCACGGCGCGGATCCCGTCGGCGAGGATGCGTCACGCATTCGCAGCAAGCTGGCGGCGCGTCGCCGAAGGTAGCCATTGTCATTGCATTTGTCGCTATCATATCCGCCACACCTATGTGTGAGCGATACGCCCTCCCCGATCAGGTTGCCGCAGAGCGCGAGTTTGTGCCTGCGTACGCCTGGTGGAAATTCAACAAGAGATTTAACGTCGCAGCGCAGCAGTACGTGCCCGTAATCCGTGTGCACGACAGTCAGACCGAGGCGGTGATGATGCGCTGGGGACTGATTCCGTCGTGGGCTGAGGGCAAGCTGACTGCGCCACCGCCCCTATGCGTTGGAGTTGACGAGCTTGAACGCTCGGCTGAACACCGAGACGCCTGGCTCAAGGGTCAGCGTTGCATTCTGCCAATCGCCGGATTCTATGCCTGGCAGATGACGCGCGCGAAATATCGGCAGCCGCACTTCGTGCGGTTGAGCGGCCGCTCCGTGTTCGGCCTCGCTGGCATCTGGGATCAATCAGTCGATGACAGCGATGATGTCATTGAGAGTTGCTCAATCATCTGCCTGCCGGCAAACGACCTGCTGCGCGAGATCGGCGGCGCTGACTATCCTATGCCGGCGATTCTCAAACGCAGAGACTATGAAGGCTGGATGCGGCAGGCACCGCTGGAAGCAAAAGCGGCGCTGCAGACCTACAGTTCGGATCGCATGGAGGCGTACCCGGTTAGTCCGCGAGTGAATTCCACGGTGCCGGATGACGCGGGTCTGATCCGTCCCACGGCTGGTTAGGCGCTCGGGCCTTCAGTTGCTCCTACGGCATCAGGCTGGCGCCAGCGGTACCACGCGCCTCGCGGACAGCGAGTTGGCCGCACTGAATACGAACAGACTCACAATGCTCATGGCCGCCTACAGGCGATGAAGCTCGGCTCATTGTGGGGACAGACGGCCATGGCGATCGCGCAAAACGCAAGAATCAATCCGTAGGCGATGTAAGCGAACTTGCGATTGAACCGATCGCACAGATAGCCGCCGACGATTCAGCCGAGGGCCGAGATAGCGCCACCCAGCGCGCCGTTGATGACTGCCACCGTCAGGGCAGAGGCGTTCCACTGCGGAGCCACCGCCGCGAATAAATTGGAGGCCGCGCCGGTGCCGATGGGCAGGAACACCACCAGCAGTGCCAGATAACCGCTGGAGGTACAGCTCACGCGCCACAGATCTTTGGCCACATTCAGCAGCCGATCCGCGATGCCTCGATCGTGAGCGGCACCGTGCGGCTCGGCGACGAATAGTAGGACCAGACAGCAGATCGCGAAGCAAGCGCCCAGAGCTGCGCCGGGCAGTCACGGGATGCTGACTCGCTGAGCCAGCCATAGCGCCGCGCCGCCGCCTATTCCACTTCCACCGAGGTTTCCGGCCTGAAACCAGCCCGCCGCGCGGCCTTTCTCCGAATCGGGTGTGTCATAGGCCATCAGCGATTCGACCGACATTGCCAATAAAGTTACGGCCAGACTCGATATGATCACGACGACGCAAAGCGCTAAGAATTGGGCGGTGTGGGTTGAGTATTCAGCCATGACCGTCACGCTCACGGGCGCTGAGCGTGGCGCCAATGAGATACCAGCTCTTTCTAGTCAACGTGGTGTCGACGATCGGTGCCCATAAAAATCTCCAGGCCTGGGGCGCCATGTACAGCGCGACCAGCAATCCTATTTGCGCGACGCTCATGCCCTTTTGAGCCAGCGCATAGGCGACGGCGACGGACAGATAGCCGCTGACCGCGCCGAACGGCAGGATAAGCAACAGGTAAGCGACCGGGTGGGTACGGCGTTGCAGATCGCTTAGTCGTGACATGGGACGGTAGCAGTCACGCCTCGATGAGGCGCTCGCGAATGGCGATAAGCGTGAGTTCGGACTGATTGGTTACGCGCAGCTTCTGCTTAACGTTGTACAGATGCGTGCCGACTGTTGAGGGGGAGAGATTCAGATCCTCAGCGATGCGCTGCACCGTTGCTCCGCGCGCCAGGCGAATGAACACATCGAATTCGCGCTCGGAGAGCCGCTCGATTAGCGACTTCGAGCCACCCTCGATTTCATCGATCGCCAGTTTCTGCGCCAGACTCTTGTCCAGGTAACGCTGACCGGCCGCGACCGCGGATACTGCCTCGAGCAGTGCCTCTGGTGCACTGCGCTTGGAGAGAAAACCACGTGCCCCTTCGCGCAGCGCACGGCGGGCATGCATGGGATCATCGTGCGCCGACAGAGTCAGCACTCGAGCCCCGGGGTCGTGCGATAGGATACGCCGCAGGGCTTCCAAGCCCCCCATACCGGGCATGGCGATATCCATCACGACAACATCGGGACTGAGCTCGAGATACAGTTGGCAGGCGATTTCGCCCGATTCCGCCTCGGCGACGACCGACATATCGGCCTGCGATTGCAGCAGCAATCGAAAGCCCATTCGTACCACCGCGTGATCGTCTGCCAGCAGCACCCGAATCATGCGCTGCGCACCAATGGAATTTCGGCTCTCAGGCACACTCCATGCGGTTGGCGCTGACTGACGCTGAACACGCCGCCCAGACGTGCGATACGCTCGGCTAACCCGCGCAGGCCGAAGTGACCGGGCTTTGCCTCCGCGGCCGGCATACCGATGCCATCATCGGCCACTGTGACGATGATTCGGTGAGCGTCGGATTCTACCGCGATGTCGACCTGCGAGGCCTGGGCATGGCGCAGGGCGTTGATGAGTCCCTCCTGCACGACTCGGTATATGGTCAGCGTAATGCTCGGACCGAGTTGCGCTGAGAGATCATGCCTAACTGAGAGCTTTATCGCGGGATTGCGGCGTTGCCAATCTCGGACAAGATTTTCCAGCGTATCGGCAAGCCCCAGGGTGTCCAGTGACAGTGGCATCAGGCGGGGTATCAGCCCGTGCATCGCGTCGTACAGCCGCGCGGCCTCGTCCGAGATCAGGCGCGCTGCATCCCGAGTCTGCGGGTCACGTTGGCCGCCCTGGGTTGCAATGGCCATGGCGAGACTGCGAATGGCCGTCACCGACTGACCGAATTCGTCGTGCAGCTCGTGCGCAATCAAGCGCCGCTCCTCTTCGACCCGCTGTTCGACGAGTAACGCCATTTCGCGCCGCTCGTCCAGCCGCGCTTCGGCCTCGTGCGCCTTACGCTCGGCCTGGACTTTTTCCTGCACTGCCTGCGCCATGCGGTTGAACGCTGTGGCTATTTCGTGCGCCTCATAGCCTTTCATGGATGGCAGCCGAAACGCGAGGTCGCCCTGCTGCACGTGCCTGAAGCCGTCCGCAATGACGGGGAATGGCGCCAGCGCACGTTCAACCGTCCAGAAGGCAAGTCCATTGACGAGGATGAGCATGACCGACGCCACGGTGAACAGCCGCTTGAGGCCATCCCAGGCGTCGAGGACGGCGCGGGAGGAATCGGCCGCCACTGTCAATTCGACCTGACCCGGAAGCATGAAGGTGTACTTGACGGGCTCCGGAGCCATCAGACGCGTGAACCACGCCGGCGCCGAGCGTCCCGCCTTGTAGATCGGCGGGGGCGAGCGGTACAGCACGTCACCGTTTATGCTGCGAAGCACAATATCGTTTGCTCGCACGTGTCCTGTGCGTTGCAGGAACTCTAGGGCGACCTCCGGACCGCCTTCTGTTGAATAGATCAGTACCAGTCGACCCAGCAGCTGAGCGGCCACTCGATTCGCGGCCTCGATCTCCTCCCTAATCGATGAGCGGGTAGCCTCAAATTCGGCCAGGATCAACACTATGACAAAGGCTGCGGTCAGGCCGGCTACTACCAGATTCAAGCGAGTACGCAGCTTCATCGGTGGGGCAGATGGTAGCAGTGTGTCCGGATTCAGCGACAGGCCGATCCGGCAACGCCGGTAGACTCATGATTATCATGAGGCCAATATCATGATGATCCAGCTTCCCGCGAACCGCCACGCACCGGAATATACCCGCGCGGTGGTGATCCATCGCCGCCGTGATCGCGCTAACTGTCAGGAGCAGGCACACATGAAATGGGAAACCCCACAAGCCGTTGATTTCCGCTTTGGTATGGAAATCACGATGTACATTGCCAATCGCTGAAGCCTCCCGGGCGTCGGTCCGCTACGGCGGGCTGCGCCCGATTTTCCGCCTCTAATTTCAGATTCGACTATTGAATAGGTGCGCGCCATGCGCGCCTGATATGGATACGATTTCCACTAGCGCACGCCCCGCCATTCCTCGCGGCCTGCGTTTTCAGTGGGAGCCGGCGCAGAATGCCCATGTGCTGCTCTACCCGGAAGGCATGATCAAGCTCAATGGCAGTGCCGGCGAGATCATGAAGCGCTGCGATGGCAAGCGCACTGTTGCCGAAATCACTGCCGACCTGCAGCACACCTTTGCCACCGAGGCGCTTGCCGATGACGTCCAGGCGTTTATCGCCATGGCAGTGAGCAAGCGTTGGCTGGAGATCCAGCCTTGAGTGCAATTCTCGAACCCGCCGCACTTGCGAGCATCGACCGACCACAGCTCAGCCGGCCCGGCCCGCCGCTGTGGTTATTGTTCGAGCTTACCTACCGCTGCCCATTGCATTGCGTGTTCTGTTACAACCCGACTGACTTTACGCGCATGGGCACTGAGCTCGTCACCGAGGACTGGATCCGAGTACTACGAGAAGCACGCGCCCTCGGCGCCGTCCAGCTGGGTCTATCGGGTGGCGAGCCACTCGTGCGCGAAGACCTTGAGCTCATCGTCGCCGAGGCGCACGCGTTGGGCTTTTACACGAATTTGATCACCTCCGGTGTCGGTCTGACTGAAGCGCGTCTGCAGGCCCTGAAGCGTGGCGGGCTGGACCACATTCAGCTGTCATTTCAAGACAGCACGCGCGAAATGAATGATTTCCTGAGCAGTACGCGCACTTTCGACCTCAAGGCCAAAGTCGCGCGACTGATCAAGAAGTACGACTATCCTATGGTGCTCAACGTCGTGCTGCACCGCCTGAACATCGACCACATCGAGCAGATCCTGCATATGGCCGAGCAGCTCGACGCCGACTACGTCGAACTTGCGAACACCCAATATTACGGCTGGGCTGCGCGCAATCGCGATCGGCTGCTGCCGAGCCGTGAACAACTGCAGCGCGCCGAAGCGGCTACCCATCGTTTTCGGGACAGGGTCGGGCAACGCATGCGTGTTTTTTTTGTCGTGCCCGACTACTTTGAAACTCGACCCAAGCCGTGCATGAACGGTCTCGGGTCGGTGTTTCTGACCATTACGCCGGATGGTACCGCTCTTCCCTGTCACGCGGCGCGGATGCTTCCCGGCATCGACTTCCCGAACGCGCGCGATTCGACCATCGCCTCCATCTGGTACGACTCCCCTGGATTCAATCACTTTCGCGGCGACTCGTGGATGAAGGAGCCTTGCCGCAGCTGCCCGGAGAAAGCCAAAGATTTCGGCGGCTGCCGCTGTCAGGCCTATTTGCTCACCGGGGACGCAGCGAATGCGGATCCGGTCTGTGACCTTTCCCCTTACCATCATCTCGTGACCGAAGCGGTCGCCAAAGCCAACGGGGTTCCTCCCAGCCTCGACCAGCCGCTTATCTTCCGCGATCACCGCTGATCGGTGCCCCTGGCGATCGATGTGAGCTGGGTGATTTCCAGCGGTCGTCGCAACATCTTGCCATTGGAGGTGTTGCATGGGACGACCAAAAGGTTGGGTTACAGAGCGGACAGGACGTGCACCGATGCGGTCGCCGGGTCGACCGGGCGTCAACCAGCGAGATGCCAAGCAGGCGTTCTGGGCACGCATTGCGGTGGGAGCTGCAAGTGAGGATGCGGCGTTGGCGAGCGGCGTGTCGCAGCCGGTTGGCACGCGCTGGTACCGTGAGGCCGGTGGGATGGCGCCGATCAGTTTGGATGCGCTCTCAGGACGATTCTTGTCGTTCGGTGAGCGCGAGGAGATTGCGCTATTGAACGCGCAAGGTTTGGGAGTTCGCGAGATTTCCCGGCGGATGAAGCGATCACCATCGACGATTTCGCGCGAGCTACGCCGCAACGCTGAGACCCGTGGCGGTGTATTGCGATATCGGGCCACGGTCGCGCAGTGGAAGGCGGAACGCGCCGCCGCGCGACCCAAAGCCGCCAAGCTTGCCCAGAACGTGCGGTTGCGGCGCTATGTGCAGGATCGACTGGCCGGCGCTGTTGCGGACGCCCGCGGCATACCGATTCAGGGACCGCACGTGCCATGGAAAGGGCGGCGCCATGGCCGCCGAGCCGACCGCCGGTGGGGCAAGTGCTGGAGCCCGCAGCAGATCAGCCGACGATTGCCGATCGACTTCCCGCATGATACGCGCATGAGGATCTCCCACGAAGCCATCTACCAAGCGCTCTATGTGCAAGGGCGAGGCGCACTGCGACGGGAGCTGTCTGCCTGTCTTCGTACTGGTCGAGCGCTGCGGGTACCGCGCGCCAGAACGCGGCAACGGGGCAAGTCGTTTATCACGCCGGAGGTGATGATCAGTCAGCGCCCGGCCGAAGCTGCGGACCGCGCCGTGCCAGGTCACTGGGAGGGCGACATGATCATCGGCCTCGACAGCTCGGCAATCGGTACGCTGGTCGAACGAACCACGCGATTCACCCTGCTGCTGCATTTGCCACGGATGGCGGGGCATGTACCGGGAGCCGGGGTTAAGAATGGGCCGGCCCTGGCTGGTCGCGGCGCCAAAGCCGTCCGCGACGCCATTGCCAAAAAGATCCAAATGCTGCCAGCACAACTGCGACGATCGTTGACCTGGGACCAAGGGGCAGAGCTGGCCCAACATGCTCAGCTTCGCATCGACACCGGATTGGAAGTTTACTTCTGCGATCCACAAAGTCCGTGGCAGCGTGGAACGAACGAGAACACCAACGGGCTGCTGCGGCAGTACTTTCCCAAAGGTACGGACATCAGCAGGTACTCCGCGCGAGAGCTCGACGCAGTGGCAATCACCCTTAATAGCAGACCTCGAAAGACTCTCGGCTGGCGAACGCCAGCCGAAGCACTCAATGATATCTTGCGAAGGCGGACTCAACCATCTTCTCGCTCCGCATCGAGCGCCGCCTTCTGACGCATTCGCGTCAGACTGCACTGCTATGAAGATTTTGGAAGTAAGATGTGACCGGAGTCTTCGTTGCGACGACCAGTTGAGCCCGGGGTGTCGTCCTTCGTGAGTGTGGAGGCAAAAGAGCAACGATGAGCGAGCTCTGGACGAAGTGGGAGGGTGAGGTTATTAACGGAACCTTTCCCCTGCGCCGCTTTCTGAGTGGCTCAGACCACAGCGGGGTATTCCTTACCGAATATAAGGCACAAGACTTGCCGAATGCCGCGATTAAGATCGTCCCGGCTGATCCAGCACTGACAGAGGCACAGCTCTCGCACTGGCGGACGGCTGCCACCCTCTTCCATCCTCACCTGATTCGCCTTCTCGACGCCGGTCGTTGCGAGCTCGGAGGTCAGCCATTTCTCTTTGTCGTGATGGAATATGCTGAAGAGTCTCTCTCTCAGATCCTTCCCCATCGGCCCCTTACTCCCGAGGAAGTGCGGGAAATGCTGCTTCCGATTCTCGACGCCTTGGCTTTCCTTCACCGCAAGAACCTGGTGCAGGGTCAGCTGAAGCCGCCAAACGTTCTGGTCGTCAATGATCAAGTGAAACTGGCGAGCGACACCATCCGTCCCGCCGGAGAATCCACGACAAGCATCGCTCAGTCTTCCTTGTACGATCCCCCAGAAGCCAAAGACGGCAGGATTTCCGCCGCCGGCGACATTTGGGCTCTCGGCATAACCCTGGTAGAGGCTCTCACCCAGTGCCCGCCTGCCTGGCCTGATGAACGATCCGAGACTGCCTCCCTGCCCGCGAGTCTTCCGCCAACATTCGTGGAGACCGTACGGCGCTGCTTGAGTCGCAACCCCGCCGACCGTCCCACGGTCACCGAACTCGAAGCCCAGATCAGCCGGGCGCCACAGGCGCCCGTGGTTTCGATTCCTCAGTCTGTCGTACGCGAAGCAACCGGCCGGGCCACTCCTCCACAGCAGTCGCCCAAACAGCGCTTGTTCGTCCCGGCTATCGCAGTGCTCCTCATAATATTGGTGGTAGTTTGGGCTGGCTTGCGCCTGTTTCACAGCAACCCCAACTCGCAGCAACCCACTGCAAGTTCTTCGCAAACCTCTTCGCAACAAGCTGCTCCGCCCGCAACCGCTTCGCAAAATTCGGCGACGTTTATATCCGCGTCTCCCAAGCTCTCTGCTGCTTCGTCCAGCGCGCAGTCGGTCGAGTCCAAAGCGGCGCCCTCGCGCCCTGTTTCTCGTCCCTCGGATCGATCCGCACAACCCTTGGCGGAGGCTTCCCCATCCGTGCTTCATGAAGAAATTCCCGACGTTCCGCGCAGCGCACGTGACACGATTCACGGTCATTTTAACGTCGCGGTTCGCGTGATCGTCGATAGCTCAGGCAATGTCGTCGACGAGACCCTGGAAAATCCCGGCCCAAGCATATATTTTGCCCGCTTGGCAGGCACAGCCGCCAGAAAATGGAAGTTCGCTCCGGCAAAGAATCAGGACTCTCGAGAGTGGCTATTGTGGTTCGAGTTCACTCGCGACGGCACCACCGGACGTGCTACCACCCCGCGGCCCTAGCCCCATCAGTCGATTTTCCGCATCACGAATAAAGACGGATCTTTGGACGCCTTGCACGATTTCGTGCTCATCGGCTGTAGCCGTTTGTTTTCGTACTGTCAGTACTTGCAGTGTCTGGCGATGATGCTCTCGGCGAGTTCCTGACGGCCGGAGCGCGGCTTTGGATCGAAGCCTTGTTCGGCCGCATGATCGGCAAGCGCGCGCAAGTTGAATTCGCCGCCGTCGATGCGACGTCCGAGCTCGCTGCTCCATCCCTGATAACGCTCTTGCCGCAGCCGTCGCAGCTGGCCCTCGCGGACAATATCGGCCGCCGCCAACAGTGCGCGCGCGAGCGTATCCACGCCGCCGATATGAGCCAGATACAGATCCGCCGGGTCAACCGACTGGCGCCGCAATTTGGCGTCAAAATTAAAGCCGCCGGTAGCGAAGCCATCGTCCTCGATCAACTGCACAACCGCCGGCACCAGATCCTGCGCGTTGTTCGGAAACTGATCGGTGTCCCATCCGTTGCGCGGATCACCGCGGTTCATGTCGATCGAGCCGAATATGCCGTAGGCGCGCGCGACGGCGATCTCGTGCTCGAAATCCATGCCCGCCAGAGTCGCGTGATTAACTTCGATGTTGACCTTGACTTCCTTCGTCAATCCGTAGCGCTGCAGGAATGCGAACACAGCCGCGGTATCGCGATCATATTGATGCTTGGTGGGTTCAAACGGCTTGGGTTCGATGAGAATTGCACCCTTGAAGCCAATGCGGTGTTTGTGTTCGACGACCATGGCTAGAAAGCGGCCGTACTGGTCAAGTTCCCGACTAAGATCGGTGTTCAAGAGAGAGTCGTAACCCTCACGCCCGCCCCACAGTACGTAGTTCTCGCCCCCCAGCCGATGCGTCGTCTCCAGACAGAAACGAACTTGCGCTGCCGCCCAGGCAAAGACTTCGGGGTCCGGGCTGGTCGCTGCGCCGCCGGCATACCGTGGGTGACTGAACAGGTTCGCCGTACCCCATAGCAGCTTGACACCGGTGGCGGCACTTTTTTCAGCCATGGCCGCCTCGATCTGCCGCAGGTGCTTTTCGTGTTCGCGCACAGAATTCGCGGAAGCCATCGCATCGACGTCATGAAACGTAAAATAGCGCACGCCCAAACGCGACAGGAAATCAAAGGCCGCATCGAGCTTTTGCTCCGCCATGGCCTGCGTGACCGGAGTTCCGAGCCATGGTCGCGGTAACGTGCCGGCACCGAAGATATCGCCACCCGGCCAATTAAACGAATGCCAATAGCAGACTGCCACCTTTAGCCAGTCCTCCATGCGCTTGTTGAGCACGATTCGGTCGCGGTCGTATACGCGATAGGCGAACTCATTCGCTGAGTCGGCGCCTTCGAAGCGGATTGGCTCAATGCCTGAAAACAGACTCATTTTGCAAACTCCTCGAACGTATCTTTGAGGTCCCGATAAAGCCGCACAAAGATACCGCGGCGATCGGCGAGTAGTGCGGCCAGCTCCGGGTCCGGTTCAATCACGTGCACAATGGGCGGCATCGCGCATACAGCCTGCGGCGACTCGCCAGTCAAAGCCAGATGTGCCAACCGCGCCGCACCCATTGCTGCACCGATCTCGCTGCCTGCCCGATAGGTCAGGACACGATTGAGGGCCGCCGCGAGCAACTCCCCCCAGTACGCGAAGCGTGCGCCGCCACCTGTGACGCTGATCTCCCCAATGACGCCGCCATTCTCGAGCAGTACATCCATGCCGTCCGCAAATGCCAGGGCTACTCCCTCGAGCACTGCCAGGGCAAGATCAGCGTGCGTGGTCTCCGAGTTAAGGCCTAAGAACACTCCACGGCAATTCGGATCGTTGTGCGGGGTGCGTTCACCGGAAAGATAAGGCAGGAAATAGGGGGCCGTGCGACGCAAACGTCGCGCTTGTGCGGCAGCAATTAAACGCCGCAGATCGGACTCGTGCGCTAATTGTGCAACCCACTCCAGTGCGCTGGCGGCGCTTAACATCACGGCCATCTGATGCCAGCGGTTGGGCAAGCAATGGCAAAAGGCATGCGCTGCTTTGTCCGGATTTGGGCGAAATCGGTCCGTCACCACGAACAACACGCCCGATGTGCCCAGCGACAGAAATGACTGGCCCGACGCTATGACACCCATGCCCACCGCACTTGCAGCATTGTCGCCTGCACCGCCGGCGACAACCACCGGCGGCAATTGCAACTGCTCTGCCGCCGCAACGGTCACGGTTCCCGAAGGCGCATTCCCTTCAACCAACCGTGGCATATGCGAGCGATTCAGTCCCGTCGCCACAAGCATCTCGTCGGACCAGTCACGTCTTCCTACGTCCAGCCAGCCGGTTCCGGCCGCATCGGACATGTCGCTCACTTCCTCACCTGTCAGTCTCAGTCGCACGTAGTCTTTCGGCAGCAAGACGCGCACGGTGCGAGCAAAGATCTCCGGCTCGTGGTGAGATATCCATAGCAACTTCGGTGCCGTAAAGCCGGGCATCATGATGTTACCGGTGATGGCGCGCGAACGGGGCTCTCGGCGTTCCAACTCGAGGCATTCGCGCGCAGAACGGCCATCGTTCCACAGAATCGCCGCGCGCAATGGTTGCCCGAATTGATCCAGCAGCGTCGCGCCGTGCATCTGTCCGCTCAGGCCAATAGCACGTACTGCCTCGCGCGCCGCTATCGGCAGACTGCGTATGGCGCCTACCGTCGCCTGCCACCAAGCCTCTGGATCCTGTTCCACGAACAGCCGTTGCGGCCTTGCGACCACGAGCGGCATGGAGGCTTGTGCCACTATCGCTTCGCGCTCATCGACCAGCACCGTCTTGACACTCGATGTTCCAATGTCAATGCCCAAAAACACTCAGAGCGCTCCGACTGCGGTCGCCGAACTCCGATGAAGGATCGTATCCTGACGCCAACCTATTTCGATGTTTCCTCTTGGGGCTTAGGCCACCGGCGATCCCGGGTCCAGCCTACGTGCGAGCTCCGCGATTTCTGGCCCTACAATCGCAGTCATACGAACGCCATCATACTCTCGACGTCTGAACCCTCAACTGCAGCCGCATCATATGAAACTAAGTGCACGAAATTTTCTTCCCGCCATTGCCGTTCGTAACGGGCGTCTAGCGAGCAGGCGTGCCTGACGCCTTCAAGATGCCATGCGCCTCGAGAAAGCTCCGGGTGCCCTCCGTGAGCTTCGGCCTGCTCAGCATGAACGCCGCGTTGTGATCGCCGAAAATCTCGAGAAGCTGCTTCGGGCCGCTCGCGCGCCTACGAAGCTCCTCGCCGTGCAAGAATGGTATCGTCTCGTCGTCGCGACTGTGGATCACGAGTGTTGGTACGCGCACACGCGCCACGTACGCCGCGGTTGGGTACTGAAAGCGCGCCAGCAGGCGCACGGGCAGATACCAGTAGAAAGTGCGGGCGAGATCAGGCACCGAGGTAAATGTCGAGACGAGGATCAGCGCACCGGGAGTCACGTCCTGCGCGAGGTGTGCTGCAATCGGACCTCCAAGAGATTCACCAACGATGACGATGCTTCTGGGCGGAAACCCTTTCGTGTTGGTCAAGTAGTCCCATGCGGCCTGAGCATCGAGGTAGGTGCCCTGCTCAGTCGGCCTACCACTGCTTTGTCCAAAGCCGCGGTAGTCGAACAGGAGCACGGCGAATCCCATGCCGCAGAAGATCTCGAGCCAATCCAGGCGGTGCGCAATATTACCGGCATTGCCGTGACATAGTAGTACGGCCGGCGCGCCCGCTGGCGCCGGCACGTACCAGGCGTGCAGCGCGACCCGGTCGACCGTCGTGATCCGGACCTCCTCGAACCTTAGACCAATCTGGCTCGGCGTCGCCGCCAGCGTGCGTCCCGGGACATTCGGAAAGAAGATCAGTCGCGCCTGGAAGACATAGACATAGGCGATCAGGAGCACATAAACCGCGACGCCTGTCAGCACAATCAGCAGCAGCGTCGGCACGATGTTTCCCCACACGATTGCGCCGTCCACGTGGGATGATCTGCAGATTCTCGCACGTGGATCATGCGACGGTCACTCGGGCTCCGGGGTCGCGGATGCATGCCTTGAGCATAGCTCGGACGCTGCTTCATAATGGCCGATACACGCAACGCGCGCACTATGGTACTACCGCAGTGTCTCTATACCTGTCTCCGGCGGGCGGGCCGTGATTTCACCACCACGCTACGGATGGATCGACGGACCAGGCGCCACGCTCGCTCGAATTGTCATTCTGCTCTGCTCAGTGCATGCCGCTTCCGCGTCCGCGGCGCAGGGCCCGTGTGCAATGATTCGGCAACTGTGTGAGAACGCAGGCTTTGTGCATGGCGCGGCCCAGTCCGGAAACGGACTGCAGCAGGACTGCATGCAACCGATCATCCGCGGGACGGCGCAACCCGCAGGCAGCAGCAGGCCGCTGCCAAACGTAGACCCGCAGTTGGCGCAGGCATGCAGGGGCAGCGAAACGGCACCGTTGACGAGGAGCACGTCGACGACCCTCGCTGCACCCGATGCGGCGCTTTCGGGGCACATGGCGGTGGGGGTGCCGGTGCTTCGCTACGTGGACGGATCGACGCGAAAGATCAATCAGCTGATTGGGGATGTAGATAAGCAGACTCGCCAGCCGACCTTGAGCCGCACCGTTGCACGTTTTCAGCTCCAGGGCACGGACCTCGGCTACTCGTTTGAGCATCAGGGAAAGATCTACTTTCTCTTTGGCGATACCGTGGGTGCTCAAGGCCACGCGCTCGATTCAATCGCCGTGGTCGATAGTGCGACGGGCGCCGTGGATCCCGAACAAGGGGTGCAGCTCGACTTTCTGACTCAGCGCCCTGGCCTGTATCTGACCGTCCAGCCGTCGGGGCTTTCGATGGGTGCGTTCGAGGTGCCCACCGCAGGGGTC
>Ga0209517_10002829_pt1 | contig 24031 bp, 24 predicted proteins | sample PeaSoiMetSII2010_FD_187695 | JGI IMG/M metagenome (GOLD analysis project Ga0209517, IMG submission 187695) | Peat soil microbial communities from Weissenstadt, Germany - SII-2010 (SPAdes) (version 2) | ecosystem: Environmental > Terrestrial > Soil > Wetlands > Peat | place: Germany... | reverse complement strand
GCCCACATGCCCACAGCCGCAACAACAGCAGCAGGCTTTAATCGCGTAACGGATTCAGGAAAACGGAACGGCGGAACTTCCAACTAAGAAACCGCGCAAAATGGTCCCACCGATGGGGTCCACTTCAGTTCCCCTGTGGGCACTTGCCTTCACGAATAGCGGATCGGGGCGAAATCACCTCGACCTGGATCAAAGCCGCAGGAGCTAGGTCCGCTTGTCCAAGGCGTTGTTGATTTGGGTCAAAGTGTGCCCCTGGCAGGTGCGCCATCCTCTGTGCGTAGCGGGAGCCAGCGAGAAGGTTTCCGCGATCAGTTGGTTGATGCAGTTCTTCGAGGTGATCGAGCGACGACAATCGGTGCGAGCCTTCGCATCGAGAGAACTCGAGCCCGTGAAGCTCTCAGGGCTTCTGGACGCGGCAAGACTCGCGCCCTCGGCCGGCGATTGCCAAGCCTACGAGATCGTCGTCGTGCAGGAGCCGTCAGGAAAAGCGGCGCTCGCCGAGGCGGCTTACGGCCAAGATTTCGTCGCCCGCGCCCCGGTCGTTCTCGCGTTCGTCGCAGACCCCCGGCGCAATGTCGCGAAATATGGAGACCGAGGCGCGTCGCTCTACTGCGTTCAGGATGCGACCATCGCCGCCGCCTACGCCCAGCTGGCAGCGACCGCTCTCGGCCTCGCATCCTGCTGGGTCGGTGCCTTCGACGAGCGGCGGGTGGCTGCGGCACTGAAGGTGTCTGGCGACCTCAGGCCTGTTGCTCTCATGCCGCTGGGTTATGCGGCCGAGACGCCTACGCGGCAGCCACGCCGATCCCTTGGAGAAATCGTGCACAGGGAGACCTTCGACAGGGCGTCGAAGCGGTGACATGTCAACAGTCGTTACGAGGCAGACTGACGCGGATCGCGCCGACATCGAAGCGATCGCTCGAAGGCTGCGATCGCACGTCGAGCATCTCGCCACGATGATCGGCGAAAGAAATGTATTCAGACCCAATAGCCTCGCGGCGGCGCGAGAATACATCGCCGCTGAATGGCGACGGCAAGGCTATGCCGTGACACTCCGATCTTACGAGGTGGGCGGATTGAGCTGCACCAATCTCGAGATACAGCGCGATGGCAATGTGAGCCGCGACCGCGTTGTATTGCTGGGTGCGCACTATGACTCGGTCACGGGGAGCCCTGGCGCCAACGACAATGCCAGTGGAGTGGCGGCTCTGCTCGAGATCTCGAACCTGTTTGCGGCTGAGCGACCAAGTTGGACGGTGCGCTTCGTGGCGTTCGTCAATGAGGAACCGCCGTTCTTTCTCTCAAGGCAGCAAGGCAGCCGCGTCTATGCCGAAAACGCTCGCGAGCGAGGCGACGATATTCGCCTGATGCTTTCTCTGGAGACGATCGGCTGCTATCGTCAGACCCACGGCAGCCAGAGCTATCCGCCGCTCTTCGGCCTGTTCTATCCGGATCGCGGAAATTTTCTGGCGCTCGTCAGCGACCTTCGTTCGCGACGAGCAATGCTCAAATTTGCCGCGCTCTTCCGGAAGAGCTCCACGTTCCCGCTCGAACATGTGGCGACGTTCCGATGGATACCGGGCGTCGCCTGGAGCGACCATCTCTCGTTCTGGCGGATGGGATACCCCGCCATCATGGTCACAGATACTGCATTCTACCGATACCCATTCTATCACTCCTCTGCGGACACGGCCGAGAAGCTCGCCTATCCGGAGCTGGCGGAAGTAACGCTCGGTCTCTTTGGAGCCGTCCGGATGATCGGGGAGCCTGGCAATTGGTCTATGGAAAGGAAAGGACCATGAAACGCATCCTTGTCGCCGTCGACGGTTCGGAGCATTCGCTGAAGGCAGTTGATACGGCCGCTGAAATAGCTGCGGGAGCCGGCGCCAAGTTGTCGCTTCTGGCCGTAGCTCCGTCGGCCGCGGCGATGGCCGACGAACTCGAGGTCTATGCTCGATCTGAGGGCTTGCTCAAGGAGCTGCCCAGGATACTCGCCTCCGTTCAGCCAACCTTCCTGGAACCGGCGGCGGCGCGGGCCCGAGCCAAGAAAGCGACCGATATCTCGCTCGAGACCGCGACCGGAGACGCAGCAACGGAGATCCTTGCGACGGCGCGCGACAACAGCGTCGACATGATCGTTATGGGCAGTCGAGGCAGGGGCCGGCTGCGCGGGCTCTTGCTGGGGAGCGTCTCGCAGAAAGTGGCAACCCATGCACCCTGCTCGGTGCTGATCGTGCGCTGACGGGGTTCGGCTGGCGCTTGGCTCCGCGCGACATCGCCCCGGCGCGAGCCCTCGAAGGAGCGGCCGTTGGTGTCCCCGCCCGTAGAGTCGACTCACGCAATCACGTCGCCATCTGCCGAATTGACCCAGGTCAAAGAGTCCAGAATCGATCACGGTTAGCTTCCATCAGGCGGGAGGTGGCCAATGGTCAACCGACTGATCGCAGCGATCGTGCTTGGGATCTTGTTTTTCCTGCTGGCCAGTATCGGCCAGGCGCTTCTTATGCCCACTGAGGCGGCGGACGGCCTTGCCTGGTTTGTTCTGCTCATTGCTTTGGCTGTCGCGCTCTTCGTGGCGTTCCGCGCCCACGCTATTCGGAGAGCTTGGGGACATCTCTTTTTCCCGGATGGAGTCCTCTGCCTTGCGCTCGCACCCGCAAGCCTTTTCTCGAATGCTTCGGCCGCTGAGCTGGACTATCCGACCGACTACATCAGCGAGGCTGCGGTTCGGTACGCGATCAGAGCGGCGCTGGCCGGTTATCTACCAATTATCGCTGCGTTTCTGGCTCTCTTGCTGCTTGCTGTTGCTCTGCTCCTGTTGCTCCCAAGACGATCGAAGCACGCATAGGCTTCAGCTCGCGCGCACCTTCCTAATTTCGTGATTATCGTGTTACTCGCCTCCCGAACGGGCGCTGGCGGGTGAGGCGACTGCGCGGGCGTGCACCCTCCTGCACTCGGCCTCCCTGCCGCGGACCACGCGACGACCACGCATCGGACCACGCGTGTCGGTGACCACGGTGCATTGCCCTTCGGTATCGCCGTCGCCGCGATAGTACAGCACGACCCAATCGCGCACGCGGTCAAGCTCGTGAGCCCGCGCCGTGTTGGAGTAGAGGGCCGTGAAAGTCCAGTTTCCGCGGGCCGTGTGGAGGATCGGCAACCATCTCTCGCCCGAAGGGTTGAAGCGCCTTGGCGCGATGGTTGGGAGCGCGCCACCTTCCGCCTGGCGCCGATACTCGTCGTCCACGTCGAGTAGGACCTTCACAGGAGGTTCCCGGGCGGGTGCACGACCACGTCGCGGCACCAAGCCGAGGATCGCGGCGAGTCCGCTGCGCAGCAGGGCAAGGCGGCGTCGGCCTATCCCCGGAAGCTTCTGGACACGTCCGTCATAGGTCGCGGTCTCGAGGGCCTCCAAGGTGTCAAGGTGCAGGTCCCGGTGGAATCTGCGCGCGAGAGCCGGTCCCACTCCAGGAATCTCCTGGAAGATCTGCGCGGGATCGATGCTCCTGCGCAGCCGGTCGAGGAATCCCCAACGGCCGCGCTTGATCATCTGTCCGATCGCCGCGGAGAGCGTCGGGCCAATGGCGAGCGCGTCCTCCAGTCCGGCCCGGCCCCGCTCCGCGAAAAGCTCGCCGACGTCGCGATCGAGCCTCGCAATGGCCTCGGCCGCGCGACGATAGGCGGCGACCCGGAAAGGGTTCGCTCGCTGACCCGCGAGCAAATCCGCGGCTTCCAGCAGTCTCGCCGCGATCCGCTCATTCCGCGGGGAGCGCGGTCCAATCCGGGACGCCTGCGGCAGCGAAGGTCGCCGCGATCCCTTGCCACCTAGCCCGCCAAGTGAAGTCGCCGTGCGCTGCAACGTAAAATCAGCCTCGCTCATCTCGTTACCAAGCGGAACAGATTGGCTGCGGCTGCGCCTTGATCGGGATCAATCCGACCTCTCCGCAGGCCCACCCTCAGCCATGGTCATGAAGCCAAGACATGATTCGCGGCCAGATCGAGGCGTGCGAATAACGGCCGATGAGGGGCGCCAGATGTTGAAAGCCGACCCCGATCTCGCCGGGATGCTCCAGCAGCTGTGTCTGTCCCTTCGGCATCCGGTTCAAGAACGGAAGGATGGAGCGCCGGGGCGCTATCTCATCGGCCGCGTTGACCACCACGAGCGTATGAGCCCGCAGCGAAGAGGGCCCCGCAGGCTTACCGGCGATATGGAGCGTTCCCGCGCAGAAGCGATCCTCGCGATAGAGCCATTGCAGGATCTCCCCGACGAGGCGTCCTGCGAGCGGAAATTCGTCGAGCGTCCAGCGCTCGACCCGCGTGTGTACCTCCAGTGCCCCCGGGTCGCTGACGCTCAACCCAAGATCGAGGAGCCTCGACCAAACGAAGGTGCTCGGCGATGCCACGGCAGCAAGCTGCGATATCAGCGCGCCGGGCACGACGTCCTCCGTCGAGAAACGGGATGGAGCAATCGCAACGAGTGCGTCTCGAAACGTGCTGGAGCCGGCCTCGAAGCAGAGTGGGCTCGACAGCAGGATGAGACCACGGATAGCCGAAGGCTCAATGCTGGCGAAGATCGCGGCCAGCGTGCCTCCCAATGAATGGCCGATCAGGAAGGGTTTGGCGCCTGCGGTCTCACGCGAGCAACTCACAACGGCTTCCCCGATGGCCCGTCCGGCATAATCCTCAAGCCCCGCAGGACCATCGCCCGCTCGTGGCGGAAGCCATTCGAGCAGATAGACAGCCACCCGCCCCTCCAAGCATCGTCGGACGGCGCTAATCCCGGGCGCGAGATCCCAGATGTATGGTCGCTTGATGGGCGCAGCGATGATCAGCAGGGGCGGTCCTGCGTCGCTCTCCGCGTACCGACGCAACCGCCATCGCGCGCCGGAGGCGACGATGCGATAGTCGCACTCGGCGGGCCCGAGCCCGAGAAGGTCCAGCGCATCTCCCTGCATCTGACGCAGAAGATCGACGAAAGCATGCATCGGATCACTCACCCGCGCTGGCTGCAGGCTCGCTTGCTGACTTTGGATAGCGGCACCGCTCAGTGGAGTGTCTCGCGTGGGGGGCGTACCTCGGTAAGGGCATCAAACATGATCAGTTCCCAGCGTCCCGATGGCTCGTCGTGACGTACGATGTAAATGGCGCCGTCCAGGGTCCGGACCTTGAAATAGCGGTGAGCGATCGCGAGCCACCGATCGATGACGTCGGCAACATCGAGTTCACGGCCATCGATGATCAGGCGACACGGGATTTCTTCGCCCACGCTATCGACCTGACATTGAACGGAGATATTCATATCGGTCACATCCCACCGTTCACATCACGGCCAAGCGGTTGTTCCTCTAACGAAACATGCCCGAGTAGCGAAACCTTCTGGCTGATCTGGATCAATCCTGCGACGTCAGCAACGACGCGCTTCGGCAAGCAGGCAGTCCCTAGAGAACGATCCGCAATCCGTCGTGGGCGATCTTCGCGTTGATGCCGCGGTCTCTTCCCAGGCTCTCGACGAGCGCGTGCCGGCGCTGTGCACGGCCGGTCACGATCTCCGAGCCGCAATGCGTGAAGATCGCATTTCGGACTCCCTCCGCTGCACACCACCGGAGCTGTACGCGGATCGGTGTATGGCCGATCACCGCGGTCCGCCGACGGCGTATGATCGGACGGGTGATCGTCGCTCCGTCGCCGACATAGAGGGAAACACCCTTGAGCGCTCGCCTCCTTCGAGGAATTGCCACGACGTCGGGAACATAGAAAAATGCCCTTCTACCTAGGGAAACGCGGTAGCCCACGGCCGGCGCCAAGATTGAATGGGCGACCGGGAACGCCTCGAACCGCAATGCGCCGATCCTGAAGGGCTTGTTCGGGCCGATGACCCGCGTATCGGATATCGGGAAGGCGCGCAACGACGCCGCGGTCTTGGCGGTGGCGAAGACCGGACAGTGCGCACCACGCTTAAGCCCCTCTGCGTGGTCGGGATGCGCATGGGTGAGCACGATGGCGGACGGCGATAGACGCGCGAGGGAGCGCAGCCAGTCGGCGCCGCAATCGATCATGACACTCGCGCCTCCATGCCGCACGAGCAGCGCACTATGGCGCCGGTGCTTCTGCGACCGCGTCTTCGTGTTACCGCGCGTGCCGTGGAAAATGAGTTCCATCCGTCTTGCCGGCGGTGCGTCGTTATTCCCTGGCGCTTTGAGCCTCGACGGTCGACTCCGCGTACCCAGTGTCGGCCTTGATGAGGCCGGCAAAGGCATCCTCGGTTTCTCGGCGCAGCCGTTCTTCGTCGTCGAGGTACCGCGGCGAAAAATGAAACGGCACTATGCGGCCGACGCCCGCCTTGCGCGCGAGCGATCCCGCCTGCACTGTCGTGAGGTGACGCTTGCGCGCCGCGATCTCCGCGTCCTCGTGCAGGAAAACAGCCTCGATGAAGAGCGTGCGGGCACCGCGGGCCAATTCGATGATCCCCGCGGCGTTGCGCTCGTGATAGGAGACGTCGACGACATAAGCAAAGCTTTCTCCGGGCTCGAGCCGGAAAGCGCCGGCGGCCCGGAGGTCCCCGAGAGAGACTGAAGTCTCCTGCCGGCCTCGTCCGGTCCGCAGCGCGGTGATCGTGGTGTCGTCGCGATCTTCCCGCCGAACTGCTCGCTTGATCTCCTCGACCCAGGGGCCAACCCCGAGCCCCATGCGGGCGAGGCGATCCTTCCAGATGTTGACACGCAGCTTTTCGGCAAACGCACAGGCGAGGCTGGGGACGCCATGGTCGAGCAACGCGCCTCGGACCTGAAAGTTCTCCTCGTCCAGTAGCACCCCGGCCGGCAGGCTCGGCGCGGCCAAATCGCGACGATGGAATCCCTTCTGGCTGTGAAATTCGGCTGAGCATGCCAATCTTTCACCGTCGAACTCCGCACCGGCGATCACGAAGTCGGCGGCATTCTCGATGACGAGATTCCACGTATAAGCCGCAAGCTTGTGCTGCAATCGGTCAATGAAGCCCGGCGGCCCCACGAGAGAGAGCGGCGTGGGACGGCCGAGGCAAACCCGCAGCAGGCGGTCGAAGCCGTTGAAATGGTCAAGGTGCGTGTGCGAGACGAAAGCGTGGCTCACGCGCATCAGCTTGCGGGAGACCAGCATCTGCAGGTCGCCCAGATCGAACAGCAGCGCCCGCCGGCCAAACCGGAAATCGACATAGAGCCCGGGATCGCCGAAGGGCTCGTTCACGAGGCTGGGTTGGACGAGCGAGGTCATAAATCATCCTCGGCCAAATCAGGAACGATGTTCTTGAGGCAGATCAAACCTCTGCGCCGGCCCGATGGCCTTGAATTGGTTCGGCAGGTGAATTGAGCCAAGTCAAAGTGAAGGCTCGGGAGGATCGATATCATGCGCCACATTAGCCCGCGGTTTTTTCGGGCCGGTCTTGCGCGTCGAGCAAACATGGCAGCGCCTTCAGCGGAAACCCTCCCGGTGCCCACACCGGGCGGCCTCGCCCGGTACCTCCAGGAGATCCGCAAGTTCCCCCTGCTGGACCAGGGCGAGGAGTACATCCTCGCCAAGCGCTGGCGTGAGCATGGCGACCCCGACGCCGCCCAGAAACTGGTGACCAGCCACCTGCGGCTGGTGGCCAAGATCGCCATGGGCTACCGCGGTTATGGGCTGCCGATCTCCGAGCTCATCTCGGAGGGCAACGTCGGCATGATGCAGGCGGTGAAGCGGTTCGACCCCGACCGTGGCTTCCGCTTGTCGACCTATGCAGTCTGGTGGATCCGCGCGGCGATCCAGGAATACGTCCTGCATTCCTGGTCGCTGGTGAAGATGGGCACAACCGCCGCGCAGAAGAAGCTCTTCTTCAACCTGCGCAGGCTCAAGGGCCAGATCGAGGCGATCGAGGAAGGCGACCTCACCCCCGAGCATGTCGAGAAGATTGCCAAGGAGCTCGACGTACCCAAAGCAGACGTCGTCAGCATGAACCGCCGTTTGACGGGTGCGGACCGTTCGCTGAACGTGCCCGTGCGTGCCGACGGCGATGGCGAGGGCGAGTGGCAGGACTGGCTGGTGGATGAGCGCGCAGATCCCGAGGATACGGTTCAAGCCGAAGAGCAGTTGCGGGTCCGACACGACCTCCTGCAGGAAGCGCTCGAACACCTAAGCGAGCGCGAGCGTCACATACTCTTCGAGCGGCGCATCAGCGAAACGCCCAAAACCTTGGAAGATCTCAGCAAGGTCTATGGCGTCACTCGGGAGCGGATCCGCCAGCTTGAGGAGCGGGCCTTCAAGAAGGTGCAGCAGCATATCAAGGCGCAAATATCGCAGCGCCGGCTTGTGCTTGAGTGAGAGCTCGGCCAATTGGGGGCGAGCTGAAAAGGCTGGGGCGAGTGATCAGACTCGAACCGACGACATCCAGAATCACAATCTGGCGCTCTAGCCAACTGAGCTACACCTGCCACATTGCAATTCATAACAAGTGGCCCTGCGCCTGCTTTGATTCAAATCAAGGTACCTCGCTCCCGTCCGAGCGATCGTTGCATCAGGAGCAGCGTATTTTCTGACTGCTCGGTATGGCCATCGATCGAGGTACGGGTCGCCCGCATTGGTTGGAGGCGGTCTTGGCAAAGGAAGAACTGATCGATTTCGACGGCACGGTGCTCGAGCTCTTGCCGGACGCACGCTTTCGTGTTCGCCTCGACAATGGTCACGAGGTGCTCGCCTATATGTCGGGCAAAATGAAAAAGAACCGGATTCGTGTCCTTGCCGGCGACCGAGTGACAGTCGAGATGACGCCCTACGATCTCAGCAAAGGGCGGATTACTTTCCGGCACAGGAAGGACGCTGCGCCAACCCGGCAGCCGGCGGCGCAGGTTCACATCCGGCACGGCTGAGGCGGAGATAGGCTCCAGCCTTGATTTCTGGAGGCTCTCTCACCATCTCCGACTGGCGGATTTCCCGCTGATTTCCAAGGCTTGCAGCGCGCCCATGTCAACCATAGGCGCGGCGGCGCATTGGCGCCCGCCATGCGTTCAGGCCTGAGGCTGCCTTTGGCGCGTGTCCGGCGGGTGCAAGGCGCAAGAGATGGTACCTGATGGATCGAATGACGTTTGAAGTCGATGCGACCGGCACCGCCGACCCCGTCTTAGACGAGGCCCGGGCGGAGCTTGGCGTGCTCGAGAGGGACGAAGCTGTGGACGGGTGTCGAGAGCCCGCCCCGGCGCGAGCGCCGTTGATGGGCTCCCACGCCCAGGCAGGACGACCCGCGCCCGGAAAGCCTGATCCGGCTGGGCTTGGCCGAAGCGCCGACCCTCTCGACCTCTACTTGGCCGAATTGAATGCCGATCTCCTCACCCGCGAGGCCGAGATCGCGCTCGCCCAGCGCATTGAAGCTGGGCGGGAAGAGATGATCGATGCCTTGTGTGAGAGCTCGGCGACGATCCTGACGGTTCTCGCATGGGGCCGGGTCATCGCCGCGGGCTCGCTTCAACTTCGGGAAGTGGTGGATCTCGGCGGAGCCGCGAGCCCCCCCGAGGAGGGGGTCTCGGCGAGGTCTGAGAATCACCCTGGAAGCGATGAGCTTGAACCGCCGGGCGCGCTCGAGCCGCAAGCGAGCTCCCGAGACCTGGCCGATTTTGCGCAGGTCGAGATCCTCTGGAAATCCTATTCTCGCCAGAAAGCCAGGCGTGAGACCTCGGCCCGAAATGGCCGGCCGATCTCGCGCGCGTCCGAGGCGCGGTACGGCAAGATGCGGCGCGATCTCGCAGCCGCGGTTGCTCGCCTCGGCCTGAAACAAAGCCGGATCGACGAGCTCGCCCAGGGGCTCTCGGCCCTGCACACCCGGTTGCTCCGGCTTGACGGGGAATTGATGCGGCTTGCCCGGACCGCCGGCGTCGATGACAAGACCTTCCTGGCGCAATACCTGGGCCGCGAGCATGACCCCGATCTGCTCGCGCGGCTCGTCGCTCTTCTAGGGCGCGGCGGTTCCAAGCGTCTCGCGCGCGGCCCGAACGCCGCGCGGATCTCGGAGATCTTCGCCAATCTGGGATCGCTTGCCGACGAAACGGGTATGACGATCGGTCAGCTGCGCGACGCCATCAAGAAGCTGCGCAAGGGCGAGCAGGAACTGCGTCGCGCCAAGCAGGAGATGGTCGAGGCCAATCTGCGCTTGGTGGTGTCGATCGCGAAGAAATTCGTAAACCGGGGCCTCGGCCTGCCTGACCTGATCCAGGAGGGCAACCTGGGCCTCATGCATGCGATCGACAAGTACGACTGGAGGCGCGGTTTCAAGCTCTCGACCTATGCCACCTGGTGGATCCGGCAGGCGCTAACGCGCGCCATTTCCGACCAGGGCCGCACCATCCGCGTCCCTGCTCACGTGGCGGAGAGCCATGGGAAGGCTCGGCGGGCACGGCTTCGGCTGACCCAAGCGCTCGGCCGAGAGCCAACGCACCAGGAACTCAGCCAGAAACTCGGGATGCCCGTCGACAAGGTTCGGCAGCTTCTGGAGATCGCCAATCAACCCGCGAGCCTGGATGCCCCCGTCGGCGAGGACGGCGACGCCAGCCTCGGAGACCTGCTCGAGGACCCAAACGCGGCCGATCCTCTGGATGCAACCGTCCAGGCGCAGCTCGCCAGGGCCACGCGGCAAGTGCTAGGGACGCTCACGCCGCGCGAGGAGCGCATCCTGCGCATGCGGCTTGGCATCGGCATGCCGAGCGACCACACGCTCGAGCAGATCGGCCGGGAGTTCAACGTCACGCGGGAGCGCATCCGGCAGATCGAGGCCAAGGCGCTTCGCAAGCTCCGGCATGGATCGCGCGCTCGCCAGCTGCAAAGCTTCCTCGACGACTGAGCGCGCCTGGCAATCCGCCAACGACCCGCTGGCCGCCGGCCCCTGCTATTGGCCCGGGCGCGCCTTGAGGGTCCTGAGGAAAGCGACGACGTAAATCTGCTCCGCCGGGTCGCTGATGGAGACGTGCGGCATGAGCGTGCCGGGCACGAGAGCCGCGCTGTTCGCGACCCATTTCCGGAGATTGTCCTCCGTCCAGACAAGGCCCGACTTCTTGAGACCATCGGAATACGCAAATCCCGGCACTGAGCCGGCCGGGCGGTTCAGCACCCCGAAGAGGCTCGGCCCAAACGCCCGCTCGCCCCGCTTCAACGCGTGGCAGGCGACGCAATGATTGTTGAAAATCTGCCTGCCGGCCGCTTGCTCCGCCTGGCCATAGGGCTGTGCCCAACCAGGGGTTTGCGTCTCTCCCATGCTAACCGCTGCGCCCAGGCAAATTCCCGCCGCCGCGAGGGCGGAGGTGACAAGACGTTTCATCGGTGACCTCCCCGGAAAGGTGCCTTGACCGACAGCAGCCTAGCTTGGTCGGTTGTCGATTCACAAGGCTGGCAGAGCCAGAGCAGCCATGTTTGACGTCTTCTCTCGGAGCAATCGATTCAAGGTCGATACCCCACCGCCCTCGCGCTCGATGACCGCGGCGAACTCGTCCCGATGGGTCAGAACGAGACTCACGCCGGCAACCGCCACATCGACGATACGAAAATCATTTCCGGTCTGCACAACGCGCCATTCCACATTGATCGGCGGGCCGCCTGAGGGGCTGTCGATGCGGCTCCTGACCACAGTCGTGTTTTCGCCTGCTGGCTGAGAGCCCGTCACCTTCAGCGTCTCTCCAGCGTAGTTGGCGAATCGATTGGAGTAGGAACGGGCCACGTAGTTGGGCAGCAGTCTCTGGAACTCTTCTTTCTCCTGCGCGCTCGCTGTCAGCCAGTATCGGCCGAGCACGAACCGCGAGATGCGGGGCATGTCGAAGTTCTCGAGCAGGAGTGCCTTGAAGCGCGCTTCGCGCTCCGGCGCCGGCAGGTGCTGATCGAGGATCTTGAGCGTCTGGCTCGCCAGCCCTTCGATGAAGGCGGACGGGTTCGTGGACACCGCGGCGTGAGTCACGCCGCCGAGGCCCATGATTGTGCCGAGCACGATGACGAAAGAGCTTACGCGGCGGAGAAACATCATGATCGGCTCCTGCGCCAGTTCATTTCGGATGTCGTAGCGCGTATGCGCGACAAGAAACTTGCCTGATTGTGTCGGTTGAGCATTGACCTGCATCAAGGACATCCACTGAGGCTTGTGATGGATTTCAGCGTCGCACTGACGACCCGACCCGCTGGAGGACTGCCATGGCGATCTGGAAATTGACGCCGCTCGACTTGCTCGATCCCAACTGGCAGGCCAGTTCTCATCAAGGCATAGCCATCGTGCGGGCCCGCGACGAGACCGATGCAAGAACCACGGCAGCCAAGGCGTTCGACACAAAGACGCGCTTCAGGCCGGCTGAGGGCCAGAAGTTCCCGCCGTGGAAGCGCCCGGCGCTTGTGAAGGTCGAGCGCATCGAGGACCCGCAGTATGACGCGGAGGGCCCCTCGGCCGTCCTGGAACCGTCGTTCTGACCGCGAGCGCATGACTCCCTCGCGCGTCGTAAGGGTCATCGACTGGAACGTCCTGGTGACCGTTGCGGAGCAGAGCTTTCGTGACGCCGTGCGGCTGCTTGGCAGATGGGGGACCGTGGGGCGAACGGCTTACTACAACGTGCTCACGATGAAGGTGGCGAATGCCGACGCTTTCCTCGCCGACTTCGCGGCGGCCGTCGCCGACAGTCCCGGCATCCTCAATTTCGTCTCGCACGTCGCGCCCGCACATAAGACTTTCGACTTCGCCACGGCCGACGAATTCGAGACCCGGGCGCGGGCCTTAGCGCTTGACTGGGCGCCTAAGCTTGGTGGAAAGAGCTTTCACGTTCGGCTGCATCGGCGTGGCTTCAAGGGTGTGTTGTCAACGCCACGGGAAGAGCGGTTTCTCGACGAGATGCTGCTGGCCGCGGTCAAAGAAACCGGTCGAATCGACTTCGAGGATCCCGACTTCGTCATCCAGGTCGAGACGATCGACGGCCGGGCAGGAATGTCGCTCTGGACGCGGGATGAGCTCCAGCGCCGCCCATTCCTGGGAGTGAATTGAATCGGTTTCGGCCGCGCTTTTCATGTCAGCGTGACCACTCTGTCGAGGTCAGGGCCTGACCCCGCGCTCAGTCGGGCTCCCGCTCGGGCACGCAGCAGTGGGGCGCTTCGACCGCTTCAGCCGCGCTCGTAAGGACGGCGCCGGTGACCGGATTTGGCCGAAATGTGGTGCAGCCTTTGAGACCCATCTCAAAAGCCCGTGCGTAGACCTCTCGAAACTCTGTGAAAGAGCAGGCTGACGGGACGCTGATCGTCTTGGAGATCGAGTTGTCGACGAAAGGCTGAAGCGCCGCCTGCATCTTGAGATGAGCGCCTATGGGGAGATCGCGGGCGGTCACGAAGGCCGATGGCAGCCCCTCTTTGTCGCCGGATTGGCGGCGCCAGAGATCGACCGCGTAATCGGTCAACGCGAGGTCTTCGAGATCGCCGCTGGCAGTCAGCATTTTCCGGCTGTATGCGGCATCGAACGCCGGTTCGATCCCGCTCGAGACATTGCCGGCAAACAGACTGATCGACCCCGTGGGTGCGACGGCTAGAAGGTGGCTATTGCGGATGCCGTCTTGTCGGATTGCGCCGCGGATATCTTCCGGTAGCTCCCGGGCGAAGTGACTCTCGAGATAGGGCTCCGGCTTCAGCAGGGGGAAGGCACCCTTCTCTCGCGCAAGCGCGATCGAGGTCCTATACGCCGCATGGCACATCGACCGCATGACGTCCGCGGCCATCATGCGCCCGCGGTCGCTGTCGTAATCGATCCCGAGCATCATGAGCGCATCGGCCAAGCCCGTGATCCCAAGCCCGATTCGTCGCGAGGCATGAGCGCGCGCACGTTGCTGCGGCAACGGAAAGCGCGAGACATCGATAACGTTGTCCAGGAGCCGGACCGCGACGGATGCCGCCGCCGCGAGCTCCTGCATATCGACATGTGCCCCCGGTCCAAACTCGTCGCGCACGAAGCGAGTGAGATTGATCGAGCCGAGGTCGCAGGCGCCGTAGGGCGGCAGCGGAATCTCGCCGCAGGGATTGGTCGCGCTGATGCGCTCGCAATACCAGAGATTATTGAGACGATTGATGCGGTCTGTGAAGAGAACGCCTGGCTCCGCGTAATCGTAGGCGGCGCGCAGGATTGTTTCCCAGAGATCGCGGGCGTGCGTTCGGCGCACGACGCGACAGGCAACTGGGGTCACATGCCCCGGCCAATCGCACTCGATGATCTCGCCGTAGCCATCGATGGCGGACGCGGGAAAGATCAGCGGCCATTCCGCGTCGCGCTGCAGCGCCGCCATGAAATCGTCGGTCACCTGGACGGAGAGATTGAAATGGCGCAGCCGCCCCGGCTGTTGTTTAGCCGTGACGAACTCGGCGATATCGGGGTGATCGCAACGGAGCGTCGCCATCATTGCTCCTCGGCGTGCGCCCGTGGACAGCATGGTTCCGCACATGGCGTCCCAGAGGCCGAGGAACGAGACGGGGCCCGACGCTATGCTGCCAACCCCTCTTGCGCGCATGCCCTTCGGCCTCAGGGTTGAGAAGTCGCATCCGATGCCGCCGCCTTGCTGCATGGTGACCGCGCCCTCTTCGAGCGAGCGGAAGATTCCGGTGATCGAATCCTCGATCGCCCCCATGACGAAGCAGTTGAAGAGGGTGACGTTGCGGCCAGTCCCCGCGCCCGCCTGGATACGTCCGCCCGGAAGGAACCTGAAGTCGCGAAGAATCCCGTAAAACCGCTCCTCCCAAAGAGCGGTATCGCTGCGTTCGCCGGCGGCGAGGCTGCGAGCGACCCGACGCCAGGTCTCCGCAATGGTCCGGTCGTGAATGGCGTTTCCGTCGCTGTGCCGGTACTTCGCCTCCCAGATGTGGCGGGATATATCGGTGACGGCAGGCGATGTGTTGCTCATCAACACCACTCCATGCCCGGGCGCGTTGCCGGTCCGCCGCGAGCGTCTCGGGGCAACCTCTAGCCCTGGGTGGACACGGCATCATTGACGTGGGTCAATCAGAGATATCGATGGCTATTCCTGGGCAGCCATGGTCCCAGATTTCCTGAAGACGCCCAGCCGAGGGAACCAGGGCAGAAGGCAATCTGGGCTGGCGGGGAGGCGCTCTCGGTTGCCAATGACCAGCGTGGCGCCGGGTTTGAGCTCAGCGCATAACTGGCGCACCAGCTCAAGCTGCCGCTCGCTCGAGAAGTATGTGAAGGCCAGGTTGCGGCAGAGAATGAGGTCAAAGGCACCGACGGGCAGGAAACGAGAAAGGTCTTGCTGCTCGAACGTGACGGGGGCGCGGAATGCGTCCTTGATCTCATAGAGCTGCCCTCTCTGCTCGAAAGCGATCTTTCGCCAGGGCTCCGGCACCTCGCGCAGACTACTCCCTCGATAGAGGCCAATGCGCGCGCGATGGAGCTGATGCTCGTCGACATCGGTCGCGAGGATCTCGATAGAGAGCGAAGGAAACTTTGCCGAAAGCTCACAGATCCAGACGATACTCATAGAATAAGGCTCTTCCCCGGCGGCGCAGCCGGCGCTCCAGAACCGCAGCATCGCGGCGCCCTCGCTGATCGCTTGATCGGCCAAGGCAGGAAGGATCTCCCTCCCGAGGCAGTCGAATACTGCTCGGTCTCGAAAGAACCGCGAAATGGGGATTCGGCAGAATGCTGCAAACCTGTCCCATTCTTCGGGATGGCGCTCGAGGTACTCGCGGTAGGCCTCGCTATCCGAAAGGCGGAGCTCGCCGAGACGCTTGGCCACACGCTTGCACACTTGCCGATGCACTCTGCGAAAGCCCGACCACGTGAGACCCACCTGCGGCAGTGCCCATTTGAGGAATGCGATGCAGCTCGCCTCGCGCATCAGAGTGATCGGTCCAGGAGCATGGACCGCCGGCCGCCAAATTCACTCGGCGGCAGGCAGCACTATTGTCTTTGTCGCATCGGCCTTGGGTCGTTCCTCCTCGACGGTCACGCCGGTGATGAGGTAGTTCACCATTTCCGCGATGTTCGTCGCGTGATCTCCGACCCGCTCGATATCTCGGGCCATGAACAGCATCTGGGTGCTGGCCGAGATGCGCCGCGGCTCTTCCGCCATATAGGTCAGCAACTCGCGGAACAGCCCCGTGTACATCTCGTCGAGTTCTTTATCTCTTTGCCATACGTTTTCGGCCAAAAGAGCATCTGCGCCTTGATAGGCGCGCATCGCGTCCTTCACCATCACCGTCGCGAACCGGCCGAGATTGACGAGCGAGCGCAATCTCGCATTCTCGCCGGCCAACAGGGCGATGAGGCGCTCCGCCAAATCCTTGGCGTGATCACAAATTCGCTCCAACTCGTTGGCAATCCGCAAGTCCGCCAGTGCCTGCCGCAGGTCGACCGCCACGGGCTGGCGCAATGCAAGAACACGGATCACCCGATTGTCGATCTCGTGCTCCAGATGATCCGCTTCGGGCTCGCGCTCGATCACGCGTCCGGCCAAGCCGCTGTCGAGACTTTCGACTGCCCGCAAGGCGGTCTCGAGCTGCTCAACAGTGAGGTCGCCCATCACGACCACTAGGTTTCGCAATCGAAGAAGTTCGTCTTCGAACGACGTGCTCGAGTGGATCGTCATTGATCTGCTCCCTGCAGTTAGCTTTCGAATTCGGCTGTCGGTGGACACCTTTCGCTCCTGGTGTCAGGTCTTGAAGCCTCTGTAGGCTCAATGAGCTTGCGCCCGAGTTCATTGATTTGGATCAGCGCTTGCTGCTGCGGCGTTGCGGCAGGTTTGCAAGCCACGCGGTCCCCATGGATCATCTGCGGCGCACGCATTGAGGCAGCTCGAGGCGAGGAAGCTGTGTATCTGACTCAGCTCTGGTGTATTGCGCCATTTCTCTGGCACCTCGCGAAGCACTGCGCGAAAGGCTGGCCGGTGATTTCGGTCCGGTCCCGGCTGCAAATGCTGCCCCACAAGGGATTGCCGCTCCGGGAAAGCGTGCTCATTCATTGGGATGAGCATCAGATCCCCTTCATCGAGGCTCGAAATGACGAAGACCTCGCTGCCGCCCTAGGGCTCGTGCATGCGCATCTCCGACTTGGCCAGCTCGAAATGATGCGTCGTGCTTCTCAGGGGCGTATCGCGGAGGCCATCGGGCCCGCCGCGGTCGAGGTCGACCGGGTGCTGCGAATGCTGCACCTTGGCCGGGCGGCGCCGGAGATCCTCACGACTATGCCTGCGGAAACGCGCCGATGGCTCGAGGCGTTTCTGCGTGGGCTCAACCACTATCTCTCGCACGCCGCCGTCTTGCCGCACGAGTTCGAGATGTTCGGGCTCGGTCGCGAGCCCTGGACGCTGGCGGACATCCTCACCCTTGGTCGGCTCGTGAGTGCCGACGTCAATTGGTTGGTGTGGTTCCAACTGCTGAAATTTCGCGAGGAGGTTGATTGGTCCGGGCTGTGGCGTCGGATCTGCGAGCACGACGTGCTCTCCCGCGGGACGATGGAACAGACCGCGTTCAATCCTTTCGCGACGGCTTCATCGCTCCCCGGATGGGGTTCGCGCTCTGGCAGCAACTGCTTCGTCATATCGTCGGGCCGGAGCGCGACTGGCGCGCCTTTGATGGCTGGCGATCCGCATCTCCCCATCGGGTTGCCGAGCCCATGGTTGGTGTGCGGTATGGCCTCGCCCTCTCATCGCGCTGTCGGGCTGATGATACCGGGGCTGCCCTTCGTGGCTTTGGGGCGTAATCCCTGGATTGCCTGGGGTGGGACAAATCTCCATGCGGCGAGCAGCGATCTAGTCGCTGTACCTGCCGCAGCCGTAGCCAATCTGCGCGAGCGCTGGGAGACCGTAGCTGTCCGCTGGGGGCGCCCGCGCAAGATTCGCATCAGAGAAAGCCCCTGGGGCCCGGTCATCACAGACCTTCCTTGGCTCCGCAGCGGGAGCGATGTCTTAGCGATGCGATGGATCGGGCACCGTCCGAGCGACGAGATGACAGCGATGCTGCGTGTGAACCGCGCTCGCAATTGGGCGGAATTTCGGGAAGCGCTCGATGGCTTCGCAGTACCCGGCCAGCGCATGCTTTATGCCGACGCTGCGGGTCACATCGGCGATCTCATGGCCGTGCATCTGCCTCGTCGTCAGCAGGATACGCCACGCGACTTCTGCGTCACGCCCGACGAGGTCGGATGGGATACCCTTGTGACGAGCAAGGGGCTGCTTTCGCGCCTCGATCCACCCGAGGGCTTCATCACTTCGGCAAATGAGAGGCCGAGGAATTCAGGGTCTCTCGTCGGTTTTCACTTCGCGCCTCGAGACCGCGAGCGGCGATTAAATGAACTCATCGGGCGTAAGCGCGTCCTAGCGCTCGAGGATATCGTGCAGATCCAAAAAGATGCACATTCGGCTCCCGCTCTCTGTGCAAGGGATCAGCTTCTTTTGTGGCTGCGCGCGATGTCGCCAGAGGTGCCACGAAATGTGCGCGAGCAGCAATTCATCGATGATCTGGCCGCCTGGGATGGCCACTATGGCGCGGACTCCAGAGGCGCCTTGGCGTTCGAGCTATTCTTCCATCACCTCGGGCAGAGATTGGTCCCGAGCCGACGCCGGAAGGCTTACGCGGCGTCTTGGGGAACAAGGGCACTGCTGTGGGACGACATCCTCTTGGCGGATGCCGACGACCGCATGCGCGCTCTGCGGCGAGCCCTTCGTGACGCCGCGCGCGGGATCGGCGACAGGGACGCTTGGGGCGAACGGCACCGCTTACGGCTCGTTCACCCGCTTGGCTTGGCGCCGCTCGTCGGTCGGCGCTATCGGTTTACCGATCTGCCGGCCGGCGGCAGCTCCGAGACGCTCTACAAGACCGCGCATCCGCTGACGCACAAGAAACATGCCGTTCCCTATGGCTCCGGTGCGCGGTACATCTCCGATCTCTCGGATCCCGACCGCAACTTCTTTGTGCTGCTGGGTGGACAGGACGGCTGGTTCGGTAGCACGACTTTCCTGGATCAGCTCCAATTGTGGCAACGCAACGAATACGTGGAGGTGCCTCTCCGGTCTGAAACCGCGCGCGCGAGGTTCCCTTATCGAACCGAGCTTGCGCCATGATCGACGCGACCGGCGCTTTGCGCCTCTACGCGCGGTACCGTATGAAGCGGCTTTCCGCTCAGGACGAGGTCGAGGAGCAGCAACGGCAGCTGCTTCGCCTCGTGCGCAAAGCGGCTCACACCCAATTCGGCAGGGATCACCGCTTTGGAGAGATCCGAACCCTCGGCAATTTCCAGGCACGCGTGCCGCTCCGACGGTACGACGATATGTGGGCCGTGTATTGGCAACCCGCTTTCCCCAGACTCGTCGACTGCAGCTGGCCCGGCACTATTCCCTATTTCGCCCTGACTTCCGGAACGACCACGGGCAGGACCAAATACATTCCCTGCTCCCGAGAGATGAACCGCTCGAACGAGCGCGCCGCACTCGACGTGCTTGTCCACCACGTCCGGAACCGTCCGCAAAGCGGGGTCCTCGGGGGCAAGAATTTCATGCTCGGCGGCAGCACCGATCTGATCGAGCCGGCACCAGGGATTTTCATTGGCGACCTCAGCGGCATCGCCGTGAGCCAGATGTCATGGTGGGCCCGGCCTTATTGCTTCCCGTCGCGCGATCTCGCCCTCATCGCGGATTGGGAACAGAAGATCGAGAAGCTGGCACATGCCTGTCTCGAGCAAGACATCAGGACCATCACGGGCACGCCGAGCTGGCTGCTCATCTTTTTCGAGCGCCTATTTGCCTTGCGACCGCAATGGACGGGCTGTCTCTGCCGGTTCTTTCCGAATCTCGAGCTGCTGGTCCACGGCGGCGTGAATTTCGCGCCCTATCGACCGCGGTTCGAGGATTTGCTGAGCGGCGGACACGCCGAGCTTCGCGAGGTCTACCCAGCCAGCGAGGGCTTTTTCTCTGTCGCCGACGGCGCCTCACATGAGGGTCTGCGACTGATCGTGGACAATGGACTCTTCTATGAGTTCGTTCCGGTCGATGAGCTGGATGCCGAGCAGCCCCGGCGACACTGGTTGGGCGATGCCGAGGTCGGCATCAATTACGCGCTCGTGGTCAGTACTTGCGCGGGACTCTGGGCCTATGTCGTCGGGGACACGGTCAAATTCATCAACCTTCGCCCACCGCGCATTCTGGTTACCGGCAGGACGTCCTATTATCTCTCCGCGTTCGGCGAGCACCTGACCGGCGAAGAAATCGAAGCGGCCGTCACTGCAGCCGCAACCGCTGTGCGCGGCACGATCGCCGACTTCTCGGTCGGTCCGGTATTCCCCGACGGATCCCGGCCGGTCGGCACGCACCTCTACATCGTCGAGTTCGACGAAGGAGGTCCCGCTAAATTCGACACCGAGAGCTTCGCACAGGCAATCGACCGAGAACTTTGTGAGCTCAACGACGACTATCGTACTCATCGCTCTGGTGGCTTCGGCCTTGGTGCTCCAGAAGTCATGTGTGCTCCCCACGGCACTTTCGCGTCATGGATGAAGAGCCGTGGGCAGCTCGGCGGACAGCACAAGGTGCCGCGCGTTGTGGCCGACCCATCGCTGTTCCAGGAGTTGCGTCAGTTTGTCGAGCGTCACAGATGACGGTTGACCACCGAGCCTTTGTCTCGTGACAGCCGAGATCCAGGCCGAGAGGCCGACGCAGCAGGTCTATGATGTGCTGATCTGCATCAAGGTGGCGCCGCATCCTCCGCGCTTAGTTGCTACCATGCGCACGACGCCGAAGAACATCGTGGGGAAGAACCGTCGACTGTGGCGGCCGAAAGCACTCGCCGCCTTCGTTTTCGTTTTCGCCAGCGTGAGCTTGCAGGTCACCATCGCGGCTCAGCCTGACGACCTAGTCGGAGAAATTCGGACATATAGGCTGGACCAAGCCGACACTTTGCTGGATATCGCGCGCCGTTTCGATCTCGGATACGTGGATATCCGCGCAGCAAATCCCACGATTGATCCGTGGCTTCCCGGTGCCGTTGCGATCCTTGTTCCCACTCAGTTTGCGCTCCCCGCCGCGCCACGTCGAGGCATTGTCATCAACTTGGCGGAGCTTGGCTTTACTACTTTCCGCCAAAGTCAGGGCCGGTAGAAGCCTTTCCGATCGGTATCGGGAGCTCCGGCATCGAGACACCCGTGGGTCAGACCGAAATCGTCCGCAAGGCGACCAACCCGACCTGGTACCCACCTCCCTCCATACGGGCAGAGCATCCGGAGTTGCCGGAGAGCGTGCCTCCCGGCCCCGACAATCCGATGGGGGACTACGCGCTCTATCTCGGCTGGAAAGGATATGCCGTTCACGGCACGAACAAACCTTGGCCATAGCAGTCTCAACCAGCCTCGCGGGCCCGATGTTGTAGGCGAAGCTGCGCCGCCTCTACTGGATCGTAAACTCATAAATGCGACAAGCGCCGTCCGCACTTCCGGTCTCGGCGGTGAAGCAGACAGAGCGCGGAGGCTCGCAGTCTTCGCAGTTTGACCCGAAGCGGTCCTTCAGCACGCCTCGCTCGGGCACGTCAGGAGCACGGCTGAACCGCCGATGCGGGGATAAAATCGTCTGCCTTGGCGTCCGGCAGCGCGGACACATCTCGTCCTATCAAACATCCCTTTCGACTATTGCATCGTCCGCGATAGGCTTGGATGTCACGACTGCCTGTGGCAATAGGCTGTGATAGAGCGCGAGGTAGCGACGTGCTGGCTCCTCCCAGCCAAAATACTGAGCCATTGCCTGCCGCTGCAGCTTCCGCCAGACCGAAGGCTGCCTATAAAGCGCCAGCGCCCGTTCCAAGCAGCGCACCATGTCGGTGGCAATCACGCCCTCGAAGGCGAACCCCGTTGCAGTCCCGCGACTGAGCGAGTCATGGGTTGCATCCACGACGGTATCGTGGAGCCCGCCCGTGTTTCTCACAATAGGTACGGTGCCATAGTGCATCGCATAAATCTGCGTCAGCCCGCAAGGCTCGTAACGGGCGGGGTGAAGCAAGATATCGCCACCGGCCAAGATTCGGTGTGCAAGCCGCTCCTTGTAGCCGATGTGGACTGCGATCCGGCCCGGGTAGCGTTGGGCCGCCCGCGCAAATCGCTCCTCTAGGTGCCTTTCTCCGTCTCCCAATAGCACGAACAGCGCACCGTTCCCGATGATCTCCGGCAGTATATTGGCGACCACATCGGCCATCTTCTGGTCCGTGATCCGGCTAATATAGACGACGAGCACCGCTTCCTCGTCGACATTGAGGCCAAATTCCTGTTGCAGCGCAGTTTTACAAGCTCGCTTGCCGGCAATGTCCTCCAAACTGAAATTGCGCGGGATATTGACATCGGTCGTGGGATCCCAGATCTGGTAATCCGCCCCGTTGAGAATACCGACGAGATCTTGTTCGCGACGCTGCAGCAGTCCCTCTAGTCCACAGCCATATTCGGCGGTGAGAATCTCCCGCGCATATGTGGGACTGACCGTCGTCAGGCGGTCGCTGTAGTAGATGCCGGCTTTCAGAAATGAGATCTTGCCATGGAACTCCAGCCCATCCGGGCTGAAGGCGTCGTCAGCAAGGCCAAGTAGGGGAAAGAGGGCGGCAGGGAAGAGACCTTGGTAGGCAAGGTTATGTATCGTGAAGACCGTCGCCGGCCTTGGAGCGGGGCTTCCGATTAAGATCGCTGGCACCAGGCCCGTCGGCCAATCGTTGGCATGAACAAGGTCGGCGTGCCAATTCTCCACCAGCTGGCCGCGCGAAAGAAGCGCAGCCACGTGGTTGAACAGTGCGAAACGTTGCGCACTGTCGGGCCAGTCCTGCCGTTCCTCGTCCTGGTACGGGCCTCCGGAGCGCCGAAACAACGAAGGGCAGTCCACGAGCCAGATCGGCAGGAATGTGTCAGGCGTGCGTGCGGAGAGCAGTCGGACCAGCCCGGCACTCATGAAATCCGCGAGTTCTACCTTGACCGACTTGTTTACCGCGCCTTCGATGGCCTTGGGATAGCCCGGGAGCAGGAGGTGTATTTCGACGCCGAGGGCGGCCAGCGCCTTCGGAAGAGCGGCGCTCACATCAGCGAGGCCACCCGTTTTCGCGAGAGGGTAGAGCTCGGACGAAACAAAGAGAACACGCAAGTGTACCGCCCGCGGTTTCTGGGACACCGGATTGAACCCTACGCGGCGATGGGCTTGGTTTGAAGCTGCTTGTGTCGAACGTTGGCTGGCGTGAGAAAACCGTGCCGCTCGATCAGCCAGGTTGTGTTGTAGGTCTCCTTGAAGACAAGCAAAGCCTGGCGCAGTTCCTCGATCGTCTCGAAGCTCCGTACCCACAGCAGGTTTTCCTTGAGCGTGCGGATGAACCGCTCGGCACAGCCATTGCCCTCCGGCGCGCGGACGAAAGCGGGGGAGCTCTCGATGCCGAGGAAGGCGATCTCCTTCTGGAAGTGGTCCGACATGTATTGCGATCCATGATCATGGCGCACGGCGAGACCGCAGGCGATGCCCCTGGCGAACCCGCCGAAGTGCCGCCGCACGCCCTGGCGGATTGGTTCCAGGGCTTCGAAGCGGGTGGCCCGCGCATGCGCGCGGATCCCGACACATTCGGCGGAACAATGATCAACCGCGATGAACACCGCCGCCAGGCCTTCGCCAGTGATCGTCGTCGTCAGGTCGGTGCCCCACATCACGTCGATCATCTCGGGGATGATGGTGCCGTCGTGGCTCCGTGGCCCGCGCGGTGAGCCGACCCGTGTCGGCGCCAGCAGGTTGCTCTGGCGCATCAGCCGCAGGACACGCCGCAACGACGTGCGGGTGCCCGCATGGCGCAATCGTGCCCAGACCTTGCGATGCCCCTCGCCATGGAACGGGCTGGCGGCGAGTACACCGCGGATCGCCGTTGTCAGCGCGTCATCGGACATCGCGCCGAGCGGTCCACGCCGGAGCGGTGGCGTGGCGGGCGGCGGGGACTGGTGGCGATAGATGCCCGAGCGGGCGAGCCGCCAGGCGCGGCAGACCGCGGCCAGGCCATACGGCTTGCCGGTGACCGGCGAAATGGT
>Ga0209517_10002828_pt1 | contig 24035 bp, 23 predicted proteins | sample PeaSoiMetSII2010_FD_187695 | JGI IMG/M metagenome (GOLD analysis project Ga0209517, IMG submission 187695) | Peat soil microbial communities from Weissenstadt, Germany - SII-2010 (SPAdes) (version 2) | ecosystem: Environmental > Terrestrial > Soil > Wetlands > Peat | place: Germany... | reverse complement strand
ATGACTTCGATTTCCTCCTTGCCGGCGTTGGGTCCGGAGGCAAAGAACACCGCGGGATCGCCGGGCAGCACCCGCATCAGCAGAAACGTAAAAACCAGCACACCGAAGAGCGCGGGCAGGGAGGACGTGAAACGCCTCATCGCCCGGATCATCGTTGCGACCAAGCTTTTCATGACGGCCGGCGGGTCACTTGCGGCGGAGGTCGCGATAATCGACCTGGCGGTGGAACTGGTAGGTGTAGCCGTCGAGCGAAGCCGCCATCACGGCGTCCTGGCTCGGCTGCCAGAGTTCGATCTGCGGCATCTCGGCGACATGGATCGCGTTGAGTTTCTTGCCGTCCTCGTCGTACTTCGCCTTGTCCGGCTCGAAACGCGCTTCTTGGGCGATCGCGTTCAGTTCCGCATTATTGATGCTCGAGTAGTTCCAACGCTGATTGCCGGTGTAGAAGTTGCGGTAGAAATAGTCGGTCGAGGGCAGCCAGGCGACGATGCCTTCGGTGAAGAAGGGCAGCTTCTTCTCGTTGATCTGCGTCGACATCTGCGCATCGGGCAGTTTCTGGATATCGACCTTGATGCCGATCTTGCCGAGCGATTCCTTCACCAGCGCCGCCATCGGTTCGGCGGTCGAAGCCTGCCCGACATTGAAGCTGAAGGTGGTCGAGAAACCGTCCGGCATTCCGGCGGCCTTCAGATATTCCCTGGCCTTGTCGAGATCGAGCTTGACGGGTTGCGGGAACGGGAAGGTGCTGGTCGGCGGCTTGCCGTCCGTCCAGGTCGCGCCGAACAGCGGCGTACCGCGGCCGAACAGCGCCGCCTTGAACATGTCGTCGTAAGGCAATGCATAGGCAACTGCGCGGCGCACATTGATATTGTCGAAAGGCGGAATCGTATTGTTCATCGAAATGAAGGTGACGGAATTATATTGCGGCGTCGAGATCACCTTTAGCGTGCCCTTGCTCTCCAGCGACTGCACGTCGCTGGCCTGCAAATCGACGGTGATATCGGCATCGCCGCGCTCGACCAGATTGGCGCGGGTGGCCGGCTCCGGCACGGTCTGCACGATCACCCGCTTGAAGAAGGCGGATTTGTCGACCGAGCCACGGTTCCAGGCCTCGTTGCGCTTCATGATCACCTGTTCGCCGGGCTTGAAGCTCTCGATCACGTAGGCGCCGCTGCCGGCGGTGTGCTCCTTGAGCCAGCCGATCGCCCAGGGATCGCCGGCCGTCGCATTGGCCTTGGCAACCTTGGAGTTGATGATGATCGGATAGACGGTGGCGAGATTGGGCAGAGCGAGCTTGTCGGGCTTCGGCAGCGTCACTTCAAAAGTCAGGGGGTCGATCACCCGGAACTGATCGGCGCTCGTCAGCGATCCCGTGAGGAGCTGGGCCTTGCCGAGCACCGGCGCGGTGACGGCGCGGTCGAGCGACCACTTGACGTCTTCGGCGGTAACCGGCGTTCCGTCCTGGAACCTGGCGTCCTTGCGCAAATGGAAGGTGATCTTCAGCCCGTCCGGGCTGACGTCGTAGGTTTCGGCGAGTTCGCCGGTGATCTTGTCCAGATCGAACACCCACTTGCCGTTGAGCTGCTTGCGGCCGAACGAAACCAGCCGGTCGTAGGTGGAGAGGCTCACCGCGAAAGCCTCGCGGGTCGTTCCCGGCACGTTCGGATCGAGGGTGTTGACGGATGCGCCGGTGACGTAGCGCAATGTTTCGGCACGGGTTTGCGCCCGAGCCGGCTCCGCGGCAAGCCAAAGCAAGAAAACGGCGGCCGCACTGAACGTAAGCCTGCAATAGCGAACTCGCATTCTTCAATCCCCTGAAATTCAACAAGGACGCCTGCCCGGAAGGTCGCGGGCCCACATCCCTTCTCGCTGCGTTTCCACTTATCTTAAGCAAATTATGCGCCAAGCGATATGCGCCGTCACAGCAGGGTCGCACCGAAATTGCGCTTGGGATCCATGTCCGCGACCAGCCTTCCCGTGGGCTTGGCGGCCTCTCCGCCGGTACGCGCGAGGAAACGCCCCGAACCTGGCTCGGCCGTCAGCTTGCCATCGGCGACGATCACGCGCCCGCGCGACAGCACGGTGACCGGCCAGCCGCGCACGGCGCGGCCGGCATAGGGCGTGTAACCGGCCAGATCATGCATCATCGCATCCGACAGCGTGACTTCGCGCGCCGGGTCCCAGATCGCGATATCGGCGTCGGCGCCGACCGCAATCGAACCCTTGCGCGGATGCAGATTGTAGATCTTCGCCGGCGCGGTTGCGGTCAGGTCGACGAATTTTTCGAGACCGAGGCGACCCTTCGACACCATCGCGTCGAACAACAGGGGCAAACGCACCTCCAGCCCCGGCAGGCCGTTGGCCACCTGTTTGAAGTTCGGATCAGGGCCGGCGCGCAACTTGCCACTCTCGTCGAAACGATATGGCGCGTGGTCGGAAGAAATGGTCTGGAGATCGCCGAGCGCCAGCGCCTGCCATAGCGCCTCCTGGTCGGCGGCGCTGCGCGGCGGCGGGCTGCACATCCATTTGGCGCCCTCCGCACCCGGCCTGTCGAGATCCTCGGCGGTGAGGAAGAGATATTGCGGGCAAGTCTCGGCGAAGACCTTCAGCCCCTGCCCGCGCGCGTCGCGGATCACCTTTGCGCCCTCCGCCGTCGAGACGTGAAAGATCATGATCGGTTGATCGACCAGCGCCGCCATGCCGATCAGGCGGTTGAAGGCATCGGCCTCCGAAAACCGCGCATGGCTGATGGCATGGTATTTCGGGTGGGTATAGCCGCGCGCCAGCAGCCGCTTCACCATCCAGGCGATGATGCCGTGGTTCTCCGCATGCGCGCACAACATGGCGCCGGATTCGCGCGCCGCGACCAGAATGTCGAGCAAGGGTTCGTCGTCTATCTTCAGCCGGTCATAGGTCATGAAGATCTTGATCGAGGCATGCCCCTCCTTCACCAGTGCCGGAATATCGTTGGCGAGGGTTTCCGCAGTCGGATCGGCGATGATCATGTGGAAGGCATAGTCGATCACCGCGCCCTTCGTGGCGAGCGCATGATAATCGATGAGCACCTGCGGCAGCTTCATGCCGACATGCTGGGCCGCAAACGAGATGACGGTGGTGGTTCCACCGAAAGCGGCCGCAGTCGTGGCGCTTTCGAAGGTGTCGGCATTCATGATGCCGGCGGCGGAAAGCTGTTCGATATGGGCGTGGCTGTCGACGCCGCCGGGCAGTACCAGTTTGCCGCGGGCGTCGATCTCGCGTTTTCCGGCCGCAAGACCCCGGCCGAGGGCAGCGACGCTCTCGTCGGCAATGGCGACATCGGCCTCGAAGACATCGGAGGCGGTTGCGACGCGACCGCCGCGGATCACGATGTCGTAGGCGGGTTCGGTCATAAGGTCCTCCACAGAGCCGGCGTGACGCGCGAGAAATCGCTGGACTGCGCAACACCCGCGTCCGAAACTATGCAAACTATGCCAATTGCTGCAAGCCATGCTGAGTTGCAAGGAGCAGACATGTCCCGCCCGCGCATCCTCGTGATCAACCCCAATTCCAACCTCAATGTCACCAGGGGTTTAGAAGAGGCCCTCAAGCCGCTCGATTTCGCCGACGGGCCCGAGATCGTCTGCACAACGCTTGCGGATGGACCTTACGGGATCGAGAGCCAGTCCGACGTCGACAGCGTTGCAATGCCGCTGCGGCGGCTGATCGAGAGCGACAACGGCTCATCGGCCTTCGTGATCGCCTGCTACAGCGATCCGGGCCTGCATGTCTGCCGCGAAGGAACCGACCGGCCGGTATTCGGCATCGCCGAATGCGGCGTGCTGACGGCGATGACGCGGGCGGAAACCTTTGGCGTCATTGCTATCGCGCAACGCTCGATTCGCCGGCATGTCCGCTACCTCCGCCAGATGGGACTGATGGACCGCCTGGCCGGCGAGCGGCCGCTCAACATGAGCGTAGCGGAGACCGCGTCGGGCACTGGAACGCTGGCGAAGATGGTCGAGGTCGGCCGCGCGCTGAAGGACGAAGATGGCGCCGGCGCCATTATCATGGGCTGTGCCGGCATGGCGCGCCTGCGAGGCCAGCTCGAAGACGCGCTCGGCATTCCCGTGGTCGACCCCACGCAGGCGGCGGCGACCATGGCGCTCGGCGCGGTCCAGTTTTCGCGGCACTGATCCCTAGGTTTCGTTGGCCGGCTCGCTTTTTTCCCGGCTTGCAGCCACGCGCGCGGACCATTGCGAATGGCTCTCGCGATCCATCGCAAACGACTCGCGCTGATAGGTGTAGAGATTGCCGAACAGGCGGCCGATCGGCCGGTAGGCCGCAAGGTCGACATACATGTTGGCTGCGTCGAGCAGGCCCTCGCGCGCGTGAATGCGCAGTACTTCGCCGACCAGAAGCTCGCGCTGGGGTCCGAAGGTCAGCGAAACGCTGCGCTTGCATTCCAGTGAAAACGGCGCCGCGGCAAGGCGAGGAGCCCTGATATCCACCGACGGCAAGGTCGCAAGTCCGACCGCGGCCACTTCGCTTTCGCCGGAAGGGAAATCGACCGCGCAATCGTTCATGGCGAGCGCCAGCGCCTCGTCCACCATGTTGACGACGAATTCGCCGTCGCGATGAATGTTGCACGTGGTGTCCTTCGGGCTGCGATCGGGCTTGTGTTGCAGCCCCAGCACGACGAGCGGCGGGTTCTCGGAAAAAACATTGAAGAAGCTGAACGGAGCGGCGTTGACGGCGTTGTTGGCATCGAGCGTCGTGACGAGCGCAATGGGGCGGGGAATGACCACGCTGCTCAGCAGCTTGTAGCGGTCATGCGGGCTGAGATCGCGAAGCGAGAATCCGGACATCGGCGTCGGTGCCTCTTGAAGCCCTTCAGAGGGCGTTGAGTTTCACGTCTCCGGCGGCGGAATCGCACCGACGCGGCTGGTAATCAGGCCATAATGCTCGATGCGACGGTGGCGGGCGAAGTCGAAGATGGTCTTCTTGCCGAAGATGGTTGCGTCGAGGTCGCAAGGATAAACCAGAAGCTCGTCGTCTTCGGTTTTGGCTTCCACGACAATCTCGCCATTGGGATCGACGATCAGGCTGCCGCCGATCAGCGGGAAGCCGTCCTCGACGCCGGCCTTGGCGACAGCCACGACCCAGGTCGCGTTCTGGTACGCGCCTGACTGCACGGACAGGCGATTGTGGAACAGCCGCTTCTCCGGACCTTCCTCGCTCTTCTGGGAATTGACCGAGGGCGTGTTGTACCCGAGCAGAATCATTTCCACGCCCTGCAGACCCATGACGCGATAGGTCTCGGGCCAGCGCCGGTCATTGCAGATCGCCATGCCGAAGATACCGCCCATGGTGCGCCACACCGGAAAGCCGGTGTCGCCCGGCTCGAAATAGCGCTTTTCGAGATGCTGGAAGGCGCGCTCGGGGTCGTATTCCGAGTGGCCCGGCAGATGCGTCTTGCGATACTTGCCGACGATCTTCGCTGATTTGTCGGTGAGGATACAGGTGTTGAAATGATGCCCGTCCGGCGTCAGTTCGGCATAGCCGAAGCTCATCGCCATCTTGTGTTCCGCCGCGCGTCTGAACAAGGGCATCGTCGCCGCGTTCGGCATCTCGCGCTCGAACCAGGCGTCGACCTCGGCCTGGTCCTCCATGTACCAGCGCGGAAAGAACGTGGTAAGCGCCAGTTCCGGATAAACGATGAGATCGGCCCCGCGCGCCTTGGCCTCGTCCATCAAGGCGAGCATGCGCGGGATGACGGCTTGCCGGCTTTCGGACCGTTGGATCGGACCCATCTGAGCGGCGGCGATATTAATGACACGCATGGTTAAGCTTTCCGGCTGCCTTCATTTCGCAATGCACTGTGCAAAAATGGAGCAAATCGGCGCTCCGAGAGCCCCATTCAGACGATCATCCGACTATTAGAATTTCGATTCGTCTGGAGTCAATTCGGTTCGGCGGTTAAACTCGCTGCTTCACGGCAGATCTGTATTGATGAAACGCTGGCGCGCTCGTATCAAGAATCCAAAAGATCGCAGGCTTACGCCGTCAGAGCTCGCCGCGTTGCTTTCGACTGCGAATTCTGCCAAATGCATGGCTAGCTGCACAAAAAGGTTCTTGCTGTCTTGATGTCAGCCAACGGCTTCCTGCCATAACCCGCGGGATGCCGGAAAATTAAAAAAAGCCTATGGGGGAAACATCATGAGCGTGCCAGTGCGGGCCGTCCCGACCTCGCAACAATTCGATTCACTGCGCGGCCTGGCGCTGCTCCGGGACCCGCTGCTCAACAAAGGGACGGCTTTCACGGAAGCGGAGCGAGACGCGCTGGGATTGCGCGGCTTCCTCCCGGCGCATGTGCTCTCGATGGAAGAGCAAGTTGCGCGCGTTCTCGTCAATCTGCGCAGCCTGCCCAACGATCTGGAAAAATATATCGCGCTCAACTCGCTGCACGATCGCAACGAGACGCTGTTCTTCCGCGTCGTGTGCGACAATATCGACGAAATCCAGCCGCTGATCTACACGCCGACGGTGGGCCTTGCCTGCCAGCGCTTCGGCCTCATCTTCCAGCGGCCGCGCGGCATGTTCATCAGCGCCAACGATCGCGGCCGTATCGCGGAACTCATGGCCAACTGGCCGTATCAGGCCAAGCTCATCGTCGTCACCGACGGCGAGCGCATCCTCGGCCTCGGCGACCTCGGCGCGCACGGCATGGGGATTCCGGTCGGCAAGCTCTCGCTTTATTCGGCCTGCGCCGGCGTACATCCGGAAAATTGCCTGCCGGTGATGCTGGACGTCGGCACCAATAACGAGGAATTGCTGAACGATCCCTATTATATCGGCTTGCGCCAGAAACGCCTGAGCGGCGCTGCCTACGACGAATTCGTCGATGAATTCGTCAATGCCGCGCGCGCGGCCTTCCCCGGGGTGCTGATCCAGTTTGAGGATTTCGCGAACCACTCGGCGTTCCGCCTCCTGCACAAATATCGCGAGGATATCTCGGTCTTCAACGACGACATCCAGGGGACGGCCGCGGTCGCGCTCGCCGGCCTGTTTTCGGCTTTGCGCGTGAACGGCGGCAAGCTCGCCGACCAGAAAGTGCTGTTCCTTGGCGCCGGCGAGGCGGCGACCGGGATCGCCGAGCTCGTGGTCTCCGCGATGATGGCGGAGGGCTTGGCTGAGGCCGACGCGCTCCGGCGCAACTGGCTGGTGGATTCACGCGGCCTCGTTGTGAAGGATCGCGCAGGCCTCACCGAACACAAGCTGCGCTACGCACATGACCATGCGCCGGTGGGCAACTTCCTGACCGCGATTCGGACGCTCAAACCCACCGCGATCATCGGCGTTGCGGCCGTCGGCGGCGCCTTCACGCCGGAAGTGCTGCAGGCCATGGCCGAGATCAACGATCGGCCGATCGTGTTTGCGCTCTCCAATCCGACCTCGAAGGCGGAATGCTGCGCCGAGGAAGCCTATCGCCACACCGGTGGCCGCGCGCTGTTCGCATGCGGCAGCCCCTACGATCCGGTGACGCTCGGCGGCAAGACCTTCGTGCCGCGCCAGGGCAACAATTCCTATATCTTCCCGGGCGTCGGTCTCGGCGCGATCGCGAGCGGATCGAAGCTCGTGACCGACGAGATGTTCATGGCGGCCGCGCACACGCTGGCCTATCTCGTCAACCACGACGACATCCAGCAGGGCAGCCTCTATCCGGCGCTGCCGCGAATTCGTGAAGTCTCGGCACACATCGCTGCCGCCGTCGCCGAGGTCGCCTACAAGCGCGGGCTAGCGACCGCGCCAAAACCGAACGACCTGATGGCGTTCATCGAGTCGCAGATGTACGACCCGCGCTATTGAGCGCGCGGTGATGCTGAAGCCAACACCTCAAAGTCAAACCCACCATGAAATGGCTCGTTGACAAGCTCGAAGTGCCACCACTCCTTGGCATAGGGACGAAAGCCCGCTCCTTCCATGTAGGATTTCAGTGTTTGGCGGTTGCGTAGTGCCATCTCGCCTGCAAGAGCGTTTGACGTATTTGCAAGCACGTCTAAGCAATCGTAGCCCGTGCCAAAATCGATGGTGCCGTCCTCGAATCTTTCGCCTTTTGGCGAAGTGCATGGCTTGAGGGGCTGCGAGGGATCAGGCGGCGGCGCGAATGAAGAAGCGGCTGGGACTATGCCCAAATCCACCGTGCTCCCCCGCGAGTGAGCCGATCGTTTTGCGAGATACCCGAGAGCGAACAGCTTTTCCTTGTCGGTGCGTGGATAGAATTCGGTCTTCATTTCGGAGTGAGTTGGATCCTTGCTCCACTGAAGAAAATCATCGACAGCCCGCTTCGGCCGATAGCAATCCCAGACGATGAGCAAGAGCTTTTTTTCGGCCAACTTCCGCTGCACCGCTTCAAGGGCCCTTGCGGCTGATAAGCTGAGGATGCACTCGGCAGCCAGGTAGCCCCTTATCGGTCGGCCGACAAAATTATGAGATCCTGCATAGCGAATGTCTTGAACGATCGTAGGATCGATATCACGCAAATAAACGAAACCCCTGGGTAAGGCGGAGCCTGCCAAAGCTGGGGCGGGCAGCACCATACCCATCAGCGCAAGGCCGCCACAGATGAGGATACCGAATGTGCTCACCCGCCGTCTTCGCGCAACGGGTCTACTCTGACTAAAGGGCGCTGGCATCAACGCTGAAATCCGAAAGGGATGCGGGGTGGCTCACCGCGCCATCAAAGCGGACCGAGGAAGGCCTCTTGAGGACGACAGAATTCCTTCGCTGCCGCCGCGACAGCGCTGCTGACGATCTCCCGGCGTTCAGACGAGTCCATCTTGAGCTCTTCGTCCCGGTTGATGATAGAGCCCGCCTCCAGCAGGACGGCAGGCATCTGGGTCGTTCTCAGCACGACGAGTTGATCGTAGCTATAGACACCGGTTTCCTTGTTCAGCAGCGGGTGCTGGTACCGCCCCATGATGGGCAGGGTATATTGCTTTGCATATTCCAGGCCCTCGGCCTTCATTGCCTTGCCGACCAGTTCGGCAAACGAGAGGCTGGTCTTGAAGTCCGGATTGTTGCGGGAGACGAAGACGGAATAGCCGCTGAAGCGGTCGCTGAAATGGCTTTTCTTGCCCTCGAATTCCCAATTCTCGAGCAACGAGTTGGGCACGGAGTCGTGGTGGATCGACAGGAAGAGATCCGCGTTCAGATTATTGGCCACCGCGACTCGTTTGACGAGGCTGGGTCCGGCCTTGCCCTCGGTCAAAAGCAATCTCGTCTCGGCAAAGCCTTCAGCCTTCAATTTCTGCTCGATCCGCTGCGCAAGGCGCAGATTGAAGGCGAACTCGGGGACGTTGCGGGCGCTGCTCGCGCCTTCTGATTCGGCGGTATGTCCCACATCCAGAACGATCCGGAATTTCGAGGGATTGCACAATGATGCGACCGGTTTCAACGCGCCCAAATTGGCCGGCCCCAGGGCGGCAAGCTTTATAGTGTGGGGCATTCGCGAAGCGGCGGGCTTGGCGATACCGGCTGGCTTTCGCGAGGCGACGTGCTGCTTGGGCGATTTGCCGTCCTTCGGGGAGCCTTTGAAGACATCCGACAGCCAGCCGGCATCGCTGGCCTCGATCGGCAGCAGCACCAAGGCGGCCGTCACGGCAATAGCGGCACGGCAGCGCGGCCAGACGCCGAAGCCTGAGCGGGCGAATTTTCTACCTGACGACAGCAATCCCAGCTTTCCCCACAATGATCTTCTGTTCGCGCTTCAAGGCAGCATGGCGGCGCAAAATGTCATTAACAGGGATTTTGAACCAGCAGTTACTGGAAATATATTGCGAGTTCCATTGGAGGGGCGGGCCAAAAATGATTTGAGAGCAGCAGGTTACCGCTCCCCTGCAGCTTGATGATAGCCGCACAATTCTTAACGCGCCTTGATCTCGCCGAATTTGGCACGCGCTTGTTCAAATTTGGCATCGAAGAGCCACATCGCATCGAGAATTTCGCGGAAGGTTGCAGACGTTCTTGCCCTGTCAGCATGTCCAAAGGCGAAGATGCTATTGTTTCGCAGATATCCCATGATCCTCGGGTCGGAAATTCTGTAGTTGACCAGGTTGCTTGACATGAGCGCGGACCGGGTCGGAGTGGGAATGATCTGGATGAGTTCAAAAAGTTTCATTTGATCGATCGGATTTGGCAGTATTTTTGCGATTGCCGTTACTTGCGGGAAAATATCGGCATGCGCGCTCATGAGGGCATCTCGCACGGCGGTCCAGTGGTTGAGCCGATGATCCAGATTGCCGACCCGTGCCTCTTCCTTGTCGTCGCGAAGGCTCAGCGCGGGATCAAAGGCTGCTACCGATTTTTTTATCGCTGCCCACTTGCTTCGACCGTTTTGATCTTCGGAAGGGCCGGTTTGGAAACTTCCCTTGTACCTGTTTGAGCGCGCGTTCCCTGCATTTTGATTGCCATTTGTCTCGGCAAAGAAGAGCCCCAAACTGATGCGGCCCGCCGCTTCGGCATTCGTCGCATCAAGGCCCTTGGCTCGCGCAATGGCAATTGCCAAATCGACGACGTCCTTGAACGGAGTGTCTGATTTTTGCGCGTTGACCGGCGGCGCGTCCATGAGGTCGAAAAGGCTCCGGTACTCATCGAGCAGCGGCTCCTTGCCGGCGTCAAAATATGCCGGAGGGATTTCGAATTTATTGGGCCCTCCGATTTTGGACGGAAGAGCGTCGGTGAGGTCTTTGTACGCGCTCATCATGTTGTTGCGCGCAAGGTAGAGTGCTTGTCCCGGCAAGTTCGGCAGCCCTTGATTCGAATCGATCTGCGCCCGCCGCCGACCCAGGATCGATTCGAAATTTCTCAACGCATCATTGTACGCATTGAGTGCATCCGATTGCTGTTTTGTGAGCGCGCCCGGCTGACCCATTGCAGGGGACGTGAAGCCGAAATTGCCGATGGCGGGCGAGACCAGCGACGCGACCATGCTGGTGATCGCATCGACGGCGATGGAAACCGGCGGCATGAAGAAAAGTCCGAGAGCAAAGGCCGCCGCGGGCGCAGTACTACAGCTTTTAATACCCATGTCGGCTTTGCCCGAAACGAACGTTGGTCAGCGCTTGGCGCGCTACCACCGCCGCTAGTTGAACATCCAGCCCATATCTTTGATTTTTCTGGGCCATTTGACGAAAAGCCTTTTAGGCCTGATCGAGGATAGTAGACTATTTTCCCGTTTGAATTTTGATTGCAAGTACCGGCAACAGGCGCGATGCTCAATTAAATACGCGAGAGACGGCGAACGTCGGGAGGAAACCATGGCTTCAGGATGGAATCGGCGCGCTTTCATGGGAGGCGCGGCGGGTGCGCTAGCGACACCCTATCTTTCCCGCAAGGCCCTGGCGGACGACGTGATCAAGCTGCGCTGCTCGCTGGACACGGCACCTTCACACCCGCGCAACCAGGCAATCGTCGATTATCTCGATAAAATCGACGAAGCAAGCAAGGGCAAGATCAAATCCGAAGTGTTCCATTCCGGCCAGCTGTTCGCCGATCTCAACGTGACCAAGGCGTTGATCCAGGGTCAGATCGACATGGCGGCGCCGGGTACCTGGACGATGACGGGGCTCGTCCCCGACAGCGACTTCTGCCAGTTGCCGGCCCTCTACGGCCAGCCGGTCAACGTATTTCGCCGTTGTAGCGATGGCGCCGCCGGAGACCTGGTCGTAAAGCAGATCGAGGCCAAGTTGCGTTCGCACATTCTTGGTCATTGGCTCGAACTGGGTTACGAGAATTGGTACACGACAAAAAAGCCGATTCAAACGCTCGATGATTTCAGCGGACTGAAGGTCCGCAGCCCCGGAGGCGCGGGCATTTCCTGGCGCATATCATTCGTGCATGCAATCCCCAATGTCACGCCTTGGCCGAACGTGCCGCTCGCCTTGTCGCAAGGTACCTTCGACGCCTTTGTGAGTACCGACGAGAGCTGTACATCGGCCAAACTTTGGGAAGCGGGCGTCAAGTATTCCTACGCGGATCATCAATTCGTTGGCAGTTATGTTCCAATGGTCAGCGACACATTCTGGTCGAAGCTTGGAGAAGGTGAGCGAACGCTGATGCGCGACGTCTGGGCGGCCAATATCGAGCGCTATCGGACGATGTCGGCGAAATCGCAGGCGGATGCTCGCGGGACGATGAAATCGCACGGCGTTGCGTTCGTTGACCCCTCGGCGGAGCAGTTCGCTGCCGACCGCGCGCGCATGGTTGCGGCGCAAGCTGATCTTATCCGCGACGCCAAGTTTTCGGCCGACATCGTCAAACTCGTAGGCGATACGGTCGGCAGCCACAGCTGAGTAGAAATTTCCGAAGGGAATCGGCTCTTGCGCGATGCGTTGTGGGACAGGGCCGAGCGGCTTCTGATCGGCCTGTTGGGCGCCCTCGCGATGCTTATCGGGTTGGTGCAGGTCATCGGGCGTTATGTGGCCCCTCGATACGCGATATCCTGGGCCGAAGAGGTGATCGTTTACCTGATCGTCTGGGGCATCATGCTCGCGGCCTCTCAACTCGTGCGTACCGACGGTCACGTTCGGCCCGACCTCGTGCTCAGAGCCGTCCCTCCTCGCATCCAGCGATGGATGGAGGTGATCAACTGTATTGCCGCGCTCGTGTTTTGCGTCGGGCTTGCCTGGTACGGCTGGAGCATCGTCGCGACCTCCTGGCAGTTGGACGAGCGCAGTTCGTCGGATCTGCAGTTTCCGATGTGGCTCTATTCGGCAGCGATCCCGACGGGGGCCACACTGATGACCGGGCGTTATCTGATCAGGCTCTATCGCTATCTCTTCGCCTTCGATCCCCGGACGATGACGGTGGGTCACATTCCCGAGCATGAACGAACCGGTGGATTGAGCCCTTCTCCGCCGAGAGAAAACTGAGGACGTCTGGGTGGGCGAGGCGCAGCTTTCATGTTGCTGATCCTGTTGTTGGTGCTGTTCTTCGGCCTTCTGGCCGTTGGAATGCCAATCTTCCTTGTCCTCGGACTATGCGCCGCCGTTCTTTACATGGCTTCCGGCGAGCCGCTGATCGGCGTTGCGCAAGTTGTAATCGATCACCTCAATTCGCCGACGCTGATGTCCCTGCCACTATTTGTCATGGCGGCGACTTTCATGCGCCATGGCGGCGTTGCCAAGGCGCTGGTTGACGTTTCCGCCGCCTGGCTCGGCGGCATCCGTGGTTCGCTAGGGCTTGTAACGGTGGTGGCGTGCACAATGTTCGCGGCGATCTCCGGGTCTTCGGTGGCAACCGCGCTCGCCATGGGGACCATTCTGCTCCCGGCAATGATCGAAAAGGGCTATCCGCGCAGTTTCGCACTCGGCGTGGTCGGCGCTTCCGGGACGATCGGTATCGTAATTCCGCCTTCGTTGGCGCTGATTCTGTACGGCATTGTCGCCGAACAGTCGGTGCCGCGCCTGTTCCTTGCCGGCGTGTTGCCCGGTCTGCTGCAGGCTTCGGTATTCTTCGGTTGGGTCTGGTACGACGCGCGGCGGCGGAAATTCCCGGTCGAGCCGAAGCTCCCGTTCGCCGAGCGTTTTCGGGTGACGGCGAGAGCAATACCGGCACTGATGGTCCCGGCGATCGTGCTGGTCGGTATTTATGGCGGCATTGTCACCGTGACCGAAGCGGCGGCCATTGCCGCGGTGGCGTCGCTCACGGTCAGTCTTGTCTATTACCGGGGCTTTCATTGGTCGGAAACGTTGTGGGTGGTAGCCGATGCGCTGAAAAGCGCGGGCGCGATCATGTTGATTGTTGCAACCGCACTTGCATTCGGTCACTGGATGACGGCCTCCGGTGCTCCGGCCGAACTCGTCAAATGGGTTTTGGCGCGCAACATGGCGCCCTGGCAGTTCCTCCTGGCCATCAACGTGCTGCTGCTTGTGCTGGGCTGCTTTCTTGAGGTCATCGCGACGCTGTTACTGGTATTGCCAATTCTGGCACCGGTGCTACCCGCGCTGGGCGTGGATCCCGTGCACTTCTCGATCATTTTCACCCACAACATGGAGATCGCGCTGGTTCATCCGCCGGTCGGATTGAATCTGTTCGTGTTGTCCACGATTTCGCACGCGCCGGTCGGTGAGGTCGTGCGCGGCGTTCTGCCATTCCTTATTCTGTTGCTGATTGTCCTGATGATTATCACTTACGTGCCCGCGCTCACGCTGTGGCTGCCGCATGCGGTATACGGAAGTTAGGATGGCAGCAGGGTGAAGTGCATTCAGGGGAGAACATGATGACCGATATCGACAAGCCCCTCAGTGGCGTCACTGTGGTCGAACTCGGTCATAGCGTGGCAGCACCCTATGCCGGACTCATACTTGCCGACCTTGGCGCGCGAGTGATCAAGGTCGAGAGCCCCGGCAGTGGAGATTATGCCAGAGGCTGGGGTCCTCCATTCTGGCATGACACGGCGAGTGTTTTTCATGCTCTCAACCGTGGCAAGGAAGGCATCACGGTCGATTTCAGCGATGCGGATGATCGCGCGAAGCTGAAGGCGCTCATCCTTGATAAGGCAGACGGGGTCATCCAGAACCTGCGGCCCGGAATTCTCGCGAAGTTCGGTCTCACGGCAGAACAGATGCGCGCCGAGAAACCCGCGCTCATTTGGTGCGACATCGGAGCTTTCGGCACCAAGGGTCCGCTCGCCTCGAAGCCGGGCTACGATCCGCTTGCCCAGGCCAGCACCGGGATCATGAGCGTAACCGGTGAGGGCGGACGCCCGCCGGTACGCGTCGGCGTTTCGCTGATCGATATGGGCTCGGGGATGTGGGCGGTGATCGGCCTGCTCTCCGCGCTGCTTGCGCGCGTGAACGGAGGCGAAGGACGGATGGTGTCGACCTCGCTCTATGAGACGGGCCTTGCCTGGATGACCGTGCCGCTTGCCGGCTATGCGGCCTCGGGAGACGTGCGCAAGCCCTACGGCTCGGGGACTGCCGAAATCGTGCCTTACCAGGCGTTCGAGACTTCCGATGGCTGGCTGATGGTTGCTGCCGGCAACGACAATCTCTTCCGCAAATTGTGTGGCGCGCTCGGTATCGATTCTCTCGCCGCCGACCCCGCTTTCGCGACGAACGCGGCGCGCGTGGTGAACCGGGAGCGGCTGGTCCCGCAAATCGAGGCAGCCGTGAGGTGTTATTCGACCGATGCACTCGGCCGGCTACTTGACGATGCCGGCGTGCCCAATGCTCCACTTCTTGGCGTCGATCAGGTCGCGACACATCCGCAGACGAGCGCGCTTGAAATGCTGGGGCGATGCGACGACGATGACATCGAACTCGTCGGTATACCGCTTTCGTTCGACGGCGAGCGTCCTCGCGCACGAACGCCTGCTCCCGCGCTTGGCCAACATAACGCGATCCTCCAGACGTCCGCCACCGAGGAAACATCAGATGCGAAATGATTTCGAGACGATAATCGCAGAGCGGCACGACAATCATGTTCTGATGATCACCTTGAACCGGGCGGACGCAGCGAACGCGATGAACACGCAGATGGGCCTCGATCTGATGGAACTTTTCGAGGGGCTGACGGTCGATCTTGAAGAGCTGCGTGCAGTTATCCTGACGGGCAGCGGGACCAAGGCGTTTTGCGCCGGGGGTGACTTGAAGCAGCGCAACGGAATGACCGACGAGGCGTGGGTGGCCCAGCATCTCGTCTTCGAGCGTATGCTTCGCGCCATCGTGGCATGTCCTATCCCGGTGATTGCCGCGGTGAACGGCGCGGCTTACGGCGGAGGTTGCGAGATCGCCGCCGCCGCCGACTTTGTCTACGCATCGACCAATGCCCGCTTTGCATTGACGGAAGTTACGCTCGGCATCATGCCTGGCGCCGGCGGCACGCAGAACTTACCGCGCGCCGTCGGTGAACGCCGCGCGAAGGAACTTATCCTTTCCGGATTGCCGTTCTCGGCCGAGGAGGCGGAGCGATGGGGACTTGTGAACCGGGTGCTCCCACCCGAGGAGCTTCTGAAGGCAGCGCTCGCGATCGCTGACCGCATCGCGGGCAATGGTCCGATCTCGGTACGTCAGGCCAAGCAGGCCATTCATCGTGGGTTGCAAATGTCGCTCGCCGACGGTCTCGCGTTCGAGATTGAAGCCTATAATCGATTGATTCCGACCGCAGACCGGCGCGAAGGTGTGCTTGCCTTCAACGAGCGCCGCAAACCGAACTTTCAGGGAAAATAACCAAGAGGCCGAAAGATGCGCGAGAAGGCTCATGTTCGCGAGGTGGGGCCCAGAGATGGGCTTCAGATGGTTAAGGCGATCCTGCCAAGTGCACAAAAGCTTGCCTGGTGTCGCGGCGCGGCAGAGGCCGGCATCCGCGAGATCGAGGTGACATCCTTCGTGCCGGCCAAGATCGTCCCTCAGTTCGCCGACGCAGAGGAGGTCGCTCGTGGCGCACTGGCGATGGGAGGTTTCCGGCCGTCGGTTCTTGTGCCCAATCTCAAGGGCGCCGAGCGTGCGTTCGCGCTTGCCTTGCCGCAAGTCAATTACGTTCTTTCGGCGAGCGAGGCCCACAATCTCGCCAATGTCCGCCGCAGCACCGAGGAATCGCTGCAAGACTTCGCTCGCATCGCCGCCGTCCGAGACCAGCGCACCGGAACGCGGATCTCGCTCGCAGGCGGGATCGCCACCGCCTTCGGCTGTACCATCGCGGGGGCCGTGTCGGAAACGCGGGTCGTTGAGATCGCGGTGCGGCTCACCGAAATGGGCGCCGACGAAATCATCGTCGCCGACACCGTTGGCTATGGTGATCCGGGTCAGGTGCGACGCCTGATGAAGGCGGTGATTGCCGCCGTCGGCCGCGTCCCGGTGGCTTGCCATTTTCACGATACGCGCGGGCTTGGGCTTGCCAACGTCACCGCTGCCCTGGAGGCGGGCGTGCGCGCTTTCGATGCGTCGCTCGCCGGTCTCGGCGGCTGCCCCTTTGCGCCCGGAGCGACCGGCAACATTGATACCGAAGATACCGTTTTCCTGCTGGAGCAGCTCGGCTTTGACACCGGTGTCGATGTCGAGGCGCTGATCGCGCTCCGCCGCGACGTCGAGAGCTGGTTGCCGGGCGAGCGTTTTTCCGGCGCCATCGCGCGCGCGGGCTTGCCCAAAACCTACCGCAGCCATTCAAAAGCCGCCTGAAGGGATTGTCCGATGAATTATCATCATGTCACCCAACGGGCTGATTCCGATGTCACCATCAACCAGGGGGAGGATTTCCCCGCGAGGCGCAATACGGTTCGGCGTACTTAAGGAGGCGACCATGCTCGATATCACCCGTCAGACCGCGAATTTCGTCGCGAGCCTCAAGCCGGCTGACGTTCCGGATCGATGCCGCGAGGCTGCCCGCGCCGGCATCATCGATTGCGTCGGTGTCATGATTGCCGGCGCATCCGAGCAGCCGGTACGCATCGTTTCCGCCATGCTTGCGGCCACGACGCAGAACGATGGGGCGCCGGAGATTCCGTCAGGGCGTAACCTTGCCGCGTCCGACGCCGCGCTCGTCAACGGAGTTGCGGCGCATGTACTCGATTATGATGACGTCGCGCTCTCCGGTCATCCGAGCGCCGTGTTGGTGCCAGCTATCCTGGCGGAGGGATGGTCGGTCGATGCCAGCGGTATTGATGCTATCGCGGCCTATGTCGCAGGCTACGAACTATGGGCACAGGTCGCTGCCCTCGAACCCGGTAATCTGCATCAGCGCGGTTTTCATCCGACGGCGGTGATGGGCACGCTCGCCAGTGCCGCGGCCTGCGCACGGCTGCGCGAGCTTAGTCCTGAGAAAACAGCCCATGCGATCGCGATAGCCGCTTCGCTGGCCTCAGGCCTCGTTGCCAATTTTGGCACGATGACCAAATCGCTCCATGCCGGCCGGAGCGCTCAATCAGGTGTGCTCGCGGCCCGTCTGGCCGACCAGGGTTTCACGGCTTCCCTCGATGTCCTGGAGCACGACACCGGATTCCTCCGCGCTCATTCGCCTTCCGGCACCCCGGACATAGAGAATGGGACGATCGACATCGGCACCAACTGGCGGCTGGCAAGTCTCGGTGTCAACGTGAAGCGCTATCCGACTTGCTACGCGACCCATCGCTCGATCGACGCGATGCTCGATCTGGTCGATCAATACAAATTGAAGTCCGACGACGTACAGGAGATTCGCGTCCATACTGGAGCTACCCAAAAGTTGATGTTGCGCAACAACAATCCAAAGACCGGCTTAGAGGCCAAGTTCAGTATGGAGTTCGCGATGGCCGCTGCTCTTGTCGCCGGGCGGGTCGGTCTTGCGGAACTCACGGATGAGTTTGTATCGCGGCCAGAGGTCAATTCCGTATTTGGGAAGGTTCGCTGCACGACGACGGAAGAGGCAATGCCTGGCGATCCGGCGTTTGCACCGTCCGACCAGGTCACTGTCGTGCTTGCGTCGGGCAATGTGCTTGTGCACGCGCCTGTCGTTCACGCCAAGGGCAGTTGGCAAAAGCCACTCACGCGCGAGGAGTTGAAAGACAAGTTCCTGGATTGCGCAACGCGTATCTTCAGTCGTCTTCACGCCGAAACGCTGTTCGATCGGCTCTGGCTGCTGGAGAAGATGGGTTCGATTCGGGATTTGCGCCTGACTGCCGATCTGACGGACGCGTGACGAGAGGGCGTAGAAGACGGGATCGTTTTCCCATAGACAGCGTCCGAGCTACGGCTGTCAGGCTCAATTGCCCGCGAGATTGGCCGGAGAACACACTGCCTTGGCCGAACCTGGCGGGCCGGGAACGACGATGACGGGCAATATTGCTTCGCCGTGGCGCCGTGAAACTGCAGCCTTCCACGCGCGAGACCCCTCGAACACGCGACCGGCTGTGGGGGACTACGTTGCCATGCGCCAAACTCGCAAGCGATTCTGGTGGCGGGCTTGCGGGTCTATCACTCGGCGATTGTCGCTTATTTCGTTCTTTAGCGGAAAATTCGCCGCTGCGCATTTTGGGACTTTTGCAACACTATCGGGGGTAAAGCAGACATCGGCCATAAAATCTGTTTTGCGAATAACGGTCTTAACGCGGCTGTTTGACCGGACGACCGCTAACGATCAATAAGCTAACGCTTTGGCATCAATTCTCTCGCAAGCTTCTCGGCCTCTGCGATCTCTGCGGCGCTCATGTGCGTTTCGACTATTTGCCGGTTCCTGACCCCATCCTGATTGCCCTGCATCGCTGAGAGGTTGAACCATTGATGCGCAAGGACATTGTTCTGTGCAACGCCTTGCCCTTGAGCATACATGAGGCCGAGATTGTTCTGAGCTGCACGATCGCCCCGGTCGGCCGCAAGTTGAAACCATTTGACGGCTTCGGCGTAGTCCCGCATCACGCCGTGACCGTCATAGTACAATAGACCGAGATTGAGTTGCGCCTTGGCACTGCCTTGAGCAGCGGCCAGGCGATACCACCTCACGGCCTCAGTGTAGTTCTGCTCAATGCCTTGACCCCTGTCGTACATGAAGCCCAGATTGTTTTGTGCATCACCATATCCTTGCTCAGCAGCCAGGCGGTACCACCTCACGGCCTCCGTGTAATTCTGCTCGACGCCTTGACCCTTGTCGTACATGAAACCGATGCTGTCTTGTGCGTACGCAAAACCCCGGTCGGCCGCCAGGCGATACCACTTCATGGCCTCGGCAAAGTTCTGCGGCACGCCGAAGCCGTTGGCGAACGCAAGTCCAATATTGTACTGGGCGCCGGCGTGACCTTGTGAAGCCGCCAGGCGATACCAGTTCATCGCCTCAGCGTCGTCCTGGGGCACGCCCCGGCCCCAGTGGTACCTGACGCCGAGACTGAGCTGGGCCTCGGCATATCCCTGGTCGGCAGCGCGGCGGTACCACTTCGCGGCTTCGGCGTAATCCTGCGGCACACCCAGACCACTGTCGTACATCATGCCAAGGTCGAACTCGGCTATAGCGTTGCCTTGATCCGCGAGCGGGCGAATGAGGCGGATGGCGGTCTCATCGTCACCGCGCTCATGCGCTGCTTTGGCGTCTTCCAAGGGCCCGGCATGAGCGGCTATTGCCGTGGTTACCAGCACGAATAACGCCGCCCATGCTGAACGAAGCCCGCTAGAACTATGTCCGTGCATCCTTGGCCCCGCGTCAATTCCGTCTGTCACCTAACGAAGTTCGACTCCGAGACGGCCGGTCTCCTTCGTATCTAAGACGATCAATGAGAAGCTGGTAAGCTGCCATGTGCCAACTATAGAGTTCTCCGCGGACATGGCGGGTCAAATTCCGGCCCAAATAGCCGCAGCAACAAGGGCGGCAACGATGCTATGTCTCATGCGCGTCTCCTCCTCGGGCGTAAAATCGACTACAGGCGGCGTTCGCAGTTCTGTTCTGGCTGGCGGAGAGAGTGTCCTTAGCGTTAAGATCCCACCAAGACAAGCCAGGTCCATTTAGGTGATTCTATTCAATACCCTAGCTGACTGAGTAGTCCGGTCCGATCCCATTTGGACCTACCAAATCCAAGAATTTCTGTGGTATGGATTGTGGTATGGACTCTCGCCGCAGGCATCCCCAAAAAGCCCTCACGTCAGTTCGAGTAAACAGCATTTCGGTGCCCGGCCGATACGGTGACGGCAACGGGTTGTACCTTGTCGTTGACCCGTCGGGCGCGAAGCGTTGGGTACTTCGGACGGTAGTGCACGGTACGCGCCGTGACATCGGCCTCGGTGGCCTGCGCCTCGTCTCCTTAGCGGAGGCGAGAATGAAGGCCCATGAATATCGTAGGCTCGCGAGAGAGGGTGGCGACCCGATCGAGGCGACACCTGAGCCTTTGACAAGCGAATGAAAGGGCGTGCCGGAAACGTTCGGTCCTCTCAGCCCCGTCGTATTGGAATCCGATATTCGCAGGATCTTGAGCGGGCCGTTCGTCAGAACACGCTGCGCTTGTTCAAAGAACGCACACTCTTTCTCATTGTTGGCCGCGATTGCTTTCGAAAGACAAGCGGCAACCGCATCCCGCAGGCTGCCGATGTCCGGGACGTCTGCGAACGGAACTTCGAGCACATCGAACGTGATCCGGACCGGCAGCGCAGTCGCGGCGTCGCGGCTGTTTTGCCCAGTCTCGCGCGCGGCGCCGGCGTACGGATCCTCGCGATATGTTTCGATGCCCGCGTTGCCGAGTCCTTCGTCTTCGTGGGCCTCGTTGGAGAGAAATTCCAGGTTGATGCTCATGCGTCGAGTTTAAACTCCCCGTCCCTACCCCGACCCTCGTCGCCAAACCGCGACTTTGCGGTGTCGAGTTCTTTTTGAAGCGCCCGGAAAATCTTGCGCACGTCGTCTTCATTGAACTCGTAAGCGCCACGGTTCGAGAGATTGCCGACAAGCCGAAGGTCTCGGATGGCCCGCGTCACGCGTGCTTCAGCAAGTTCAACAAATTTTCTCCTTTTGTCGCGCACGGAACGCCAACTTTTTCTCTCTAGGGGCCACATATATTGCAGCCCTAGAGCCAAAAGTGGAGTCTATTTCCGAAAAGTATGCAAGATATTTTGAATTCTTGTATAACACGCTAATATATTCAAGTACTTAAGTGATCGATCCCGCACGAAAATCCACCCTGAAAAGCTCCGGGTTTTACCGGAGCAGCCTTATCCACCGCGCTTGGCGCCCCGCTAAAGCGCTCGTTGCACACCTAATATTTTTTGCTTTTTTTTGATTTTTTTCTTGAAAATGTTTTTGAAGATACCATATGATTTTTTGCAAGAGGATTTGTGAGATAGAGGTGCAGTAAAATGTCGCAAGAATGCGAGCTGTATTCGCAAAAATCTGGAGTGACGAAGTCGGTGTGGACGCAGAAAGAAACGCTTGCCGGAAACTCGAGTGGGCGCTTCGACCTGCCAATGACCACTCACGCCGTCACCCGCTGCAGCCAGCGCGGCATCAAGAAGCAAGTTGTTGATTTCGTGTTGGCAAACTTCGATCGCGACTATGATGCCGGTGACGGGGCAGCAGCGATTTCGATATCGCGCGACCGCCTTGCAGAGCTTGAAGAAGAAGGCGTTCCGAAGCCGCTGATCGGTCAAGCTCGTCGCACAGTTCTGGTCATCGGGCCCGACGGCGCGATTATAACGACCATCAACCGCCCCAATTGGTACGCGCGATTCCATAACGGAGCGGACAGGCTAGGGCATAGGCAGCGAAGACGCCACCGTGCGTCGTCCCCCGCTAGTCGCTTCGATCTAAGCGAAAATAAGCTCCGAAGAATGCATTGAGAGGCAGCAAGGTGGTTGCGAGCAATCGATTGGTCTTGAACAGGAGAAGGAAAATGGTGGCGAAAAAAATGAGCGGCGAAAAACGGGAAAAATTTGTTGAACTGGCCGAGCGCCGTACTGTCAACGCGATAAGGGCGATCAGGGTTCTGGCAAAGCTCGGTAACAGGTCAGCCTACGATTTCGATGACAGCGACGTAAAGAAAATTACCAGTGCGCTGTCTCGCGAAGTTGAAAATCTGAAGGCAAAGATGTCGGCAACCGGAGGAAAGAACTTAGTAGAATTCAAGCTGGAGGATTCTAAGTTACCGAGAAATCACGGGAAAAGTTTGTCGAGCTTGCAGAAAAGCGAGTAAACTGGGCCGTCAGGGATATCCGCCTGGTTGGAAACCTGTCAAACCGCTCGAGCTAGGAATATGGCGACGACGACGTACGACTAATATTCGTCGCGCTGGAAAAGGAACTGAAGCAAACCCGCGAGCGGTTCCAAGCCGGCATCGGCGGTACGGGCAACAGGCCGTTTCAACTCAAAATCTAGGAGGCCTTCATGTTCATACCCCATTGGGTGATGGACGAACTCACTGGCAACAGGATGCAACGTGGGGCGAGCCCGGCGCTGCACGTGGTGAAGGGCGACGTCGACACGCTCACGCGCGAAACGGGGCAGAATTCACGAGACCAGAAGGCCGGCAAGGCCCCGATCAAGCTCCTCTACACACTGATCGAGCTCTCGGGCAAGCACAAAACGGATTTTCTCAAGTCGATGGACTGGCCAGGACTTCAGAAACACCTAGAAGCCTGCGCCAACGACGCGGGCGAGACTGGCCCCCGGATGCGGCGAGGGCTTTCCATCGTCGACTCCGACGCGCCATTACGTTGCCTTCGCATCGAAGACTTCGGTGCACGCGGCCTGGAAGGCGACGAATTCGATTCCAAGAAGAACTTCAGCCTATTGTGCCGCGCCGAGTTCAAAACTTCAAACGGAGCAGGTCAATCCGGCTCAGCTCGTCCAGCTTAACCTTCCCGCCGAAGCTGAAGGACGACAGCACGTCGCACAGGTCGACGTTGTCGTCGGTGTACCGATGGAAGTAAGCCCTGTTGTGCATCCCTGGAGCTTGGACCTCGTGGACCATCGCTCGATAGCGGAGGACGGGCAAGTCGAATGAGCCCCCGCTGAACGTCACGAGCTGGGGTGAGAGCTGGGCAATCTTGTTGATGAAGGACTCGATCAGTTCCTTCTCGGTCCGTTGACCGATGTGGGGTGCACCCACCACCTGAACCTCGTACCCGTTGTCCGTCCGGCTGGCTACGAGGGCGCCGATGCAGATAATGGAGTGGTAGATCAGTTTGGGGAAGTCGTCACCCATCTCGGTCCGGATTTCCTCCGGTGATTTGCCAGTCAGGTTGTTTGCTCTCGCGTAGCCTTGAAGGTCGGGCACCGTTTCCAGATCCCAGACCATGATGTCGCTTGGCACTTGTGTCCTTCCCAGTTGATTCGAGTTTTCATAGCAAGGATTCATCGCTGGCTATCTGATTGCCATTATCAATTCATCCTCTCTTGTTTGGATGATCTTCCCGAGAATCCTCAAGCCTTCGAATCATAACGTGCACCCATTCGAATGCGATCATCAATCATGACTGCTTGCTATTACTCTCCTCGCCCTCACTTCGTTCGGGCGAGCCTGCCGCGCGACAATCAAGGTGAGACAGCAGCGTCAATCAGGATGAGGATGCGCCGGGGCTGGACGGACGGAGCGAGGGCGTAGCCCGAGCGAAGTT
>Ga0209517_10002826_pt1 | contig 24056 bp, 32 predicted proteins | sample PeaSoiMetSII2010_FD_187695 | JGI IMG/M metagenome (GOLD analysis project Ga0209517, IMG submission 187695) | Peat soil microbial communities from Weissenstadt, Germany - SII-2010 (SPAdes) (version 2) | ecosystem: Environmental > Terrestrial > Soil > Wetlands > Peat | place: Germany... | reverse complement strand
TATAACGGTTTAGCAAACCGCCGCCTTCAGCCTCTCGGCCACCTCTCCGGCGTGTAAAATCAACAACTTAGAAAGATCAGGGCAGAGTCTTACTGCACATTTACTGCACAGACTGCGTGTTTCCGTTTGATTTTACGATCGCGTTCTCGAAGTTCGTCATCGCGCTTTCGACCTTCTCGTCGCGGATCTTGATGTACCGCTCTCGGGTGACATTCACTCGCGAGTGCCTTAAAACGCGTTGCACCGTCAGATCGTCCGCGCCAAGCTGGTACAGATTGCTGGCCGTCGATCTGCGGTATGAATGCCAGCCGTGCCACTGGATCCCGGCGCTTTCAATTGCCGGCCGGATAACACGCAACGCCAGCTTATCAAGATCGATGTACTTTTGTCGAATACCCGGAAACATCGGTGCTTCCGGCAGCGGGTGACCATCCGGCGTTAGCGCCGCGGTCGCCTTGAGCGCGTCCAAAAGCGTCCGCAACGTCGGAATCACCGGCACCGGCGCTTGACTTTTCGCTGTCTTCGGCGGATTCGGCTCGCCGGTTACGCGGTCAATCGAGCGCATTACAGAAATCGTTTCTCCGGCATCGTCCGACCATTGCAAGCCGGCAATTTCTGACTCACGCAGGCCGGCGAATGCGGCGAGACCGATTGCCGCCTTAGTCGCAACATCAAATGGCAACCGCAGCATAGCGAGGATCTCGTCCAGCGTGTAAGCGTGCGTTTCACGGGCGCCTCGCGCTTGCGGCAGCATTACGCCGGTCATCGGATTTGAATCGCAAAGACCTTTGTTCATCGCCAGCACAAAGATTCCCGAGAGCAGGAACTTGACTCGCTGCAACGTCGCCTTGCTGATCTTCGCGGTTGTTGCGATGCTCTGCAAGATGTCGGCGCCGTGCATGGTACGAAAATCGCAGACGCGCAGACCGCGAACCTTCGACGCGATCTCGTAACGTGACCAAATGCTTTTGTACTCGCGCACTGTCTTGGCGCGGAGGCTTGCTTCTGCGTGCGCCCAATAAACGGATTCCACGAAATCCGCGAGTAGCACCGAAGTTGCGGAATCATCGCCGATGACGCGCTCGACCAAGGCGACATCCTGCTCGTCCGGCTTCGATCTGCCGCGGGCTTCAGCGACGGCGAGCAGCAGCTTCATTCGCGTTGGATCTTCGTTACCAGCGTGCAACTGCGCGACCAAAGCCTTGTACTGTTCGCTGTTCCGAACGTCCTTCTTGCTGTGAAAGCGATCAGAACGGCGCATCAGGCGCACAGCGCGGAACTTCACACGGCCGTCAGATTGCGTTTCGCGCCACCGAGCGAAGAAACACCGCGACTTTTTGTCGTAAGTGATCGTCACTTTGATCCCCCTATCTGAGATTGGGATCCCGATTGCTTGTCCAGCCAGTCCTGAACATCGCGCCACGAGAACAGCAGTCTTCGGCCTACCTTGCGATGCGGCAACGGCAACAAGCCGCGGTTCGCGCGCCGGCGACGTGTGAGTGAATAAATCTCTTTCACTTGGCAGCGGAGCCGCACAGCCAGTTCGCTGATGGTAAGTAGGTCATCGCCATCGCGTAAGGGGGATCTGTCGCGCATGACGTATATGCGACTGAGCAGTGCCTTCGTCGCGCGATCGGGGTCCATTCCCAAACCCTCAATTCTGTGCAGTGCGTGTGCAGTTCGTTGTGTACTTGCAAGCATTTGCAGGCTTAGAACGGTGTAGCAAACCGCCGCCTTTGCCCAAAAGTAGAGCCTGCCCGAGGATGGCGCCCGCGGCTTTGGCATCGACGTAGCGTTCGATGTGTGGCGTCGAGGACGGCTGGCGCCCCGAAGAGACGTGAACAGCGTTCTCTCGTCGCAGTGGTGTTGCGGCAACGGCTCCGTGTAAGCTCATAGTGCGCCTCCGTTGGAACTGGATTCGCACCGAGAACCAAAGAAAATGCCGCTCATCGGAGCGGCGAATCCTTTGGGGAGATACAGTTACGGGATTCGCTTCCCGTCGCATCGGGCCTTGTCTCCGGCCCTGTCCACCTTGCGTTCTCCTCGCAGGTTGGCCGATGTGCCGTGCAGCACATCATTCTCGGATGTTAGAGGGAGTCTACTGACGTTGGTCGACATCATCAAGATGCCGAAGGTAACCGGCTTCTGGTACGGGCGTGCGCGGTTCGCGGAAGTCGCGAGCCACACAGCTTCGAGTGTCCCGAAACCGGCATGGCGGATCGAGTACGGGGAGGGCCGAGATCCCCCGTAGCCCCAAAATTTTCCGGGACTCCTACCGTCACGGACATTTTCAGTTTCAATGCGCCGGCCCTCAACTGATCCCCCTATCTCGAAAAAATGAGCCTGTCGATTTTTTTCAAACTGAAAATTTAATGGCCGGCCAGCGCGGAGGAAAATTCAGCATTCAACGCGCGACAGGCATGGCGGCCGCCTCGGTCTGTTCTGATCTCGGAACAAGACGCGAAAGCTCTTGCTTCGCGCCCGTTTACTGGAATAATAACGAGCAGTTACATACCTGCAATTCCAAGGACAGGACGTGGCCAACAAGAGGTCTTCGAACACTCCTGCCAAGGGCAACAGTGCGAATCTCGGCTTCGAGCAGAAGCTGTGGGCGGCGGCTGACAAGATGCGCGGGCACATGGACGCCGCCGAGTACGACTAAGGATGAAATGCGGAGACCCAAATTCAATGCGGGAAGGCTAATGGAGCAGGCGATCGAGATAATGAAGCAATCTGTCCATGAACCCCGCCATGATGGGAAGGCGAACCCTCTGGTCGGAGCGGTGATTTACACAGCAGATGGCTCGATTGAAACTGCCTGCCGGGGAGAATTACGCTACGGCGACCATGCGGAATATACGCTGCTGGAAAGGAAGAAACGAAGCAGCCGGCTTGATGGTGCGATTCTGTTTACGACTCTGGAACCGTGCTCACCGGGCGCGCGCCGCCATCTTAAGCTTAGCTGTGCCGAGCGGATCATCCTCGCGCGAATCAAGGAGGTGTGGGTGGGTATTGAGGACCCCGACCCTACGGTCGATCGCAAAGGGATCAAGTACCTCCAGGACAACGGTGTAGTCGTCCACATGTTCGACCGCGGCCTTCAGGAAGTGATCCGCCAGGAAAATGCTGATTTCATCTCGCAAGCGGAAGAGAGGGCGGCGGAAGCAAGCAAGGAGAAGAAACCGCGGAGTGAGAAGCTCTCGGGCTTAGAGGATGCGCTACCCAGCATTTTTATGGCTGGGTTGTCGAGCGAGGCGCTGGTGCGGTTTAAAGACCGAGCAAAGATAAGCGATGAAGTCGGTTCTCCATCGTTCAATCGCCGACTTGTACAGCAAGGGATCCTGAAGGAAGAAGCCGGAAAGCTCGCACCAACAGGGTTCGGTTTTCTGGTTTTCGGTGAGCAACCTCGAACTGCTATTCCTCAAGCAGGTCTGCTCGGGACGATTCACTACCCTGACGACAAGGAAGAGACCCGCGACTTCAACTCCCCTAGCATTCTTATCCCCGAGATGGTGGAGGACTGGCTCAGAAATAAGTTGCCCAGTACTATCGACCGTAGCCGGATGGTCCGGGAAGAGCAGTCAGCATTACCGTTTGGGATGGTTCGTGAAGCGGTGGTCAATGCTCTGGTTCACCGTGATTACGATATTGCTGGGGCCAAGTGCCAGATCGTGGTTACGGAGGATACGATCACTGTCAAGAGCCCGGGTGGGCCACTCCCGCCAGTCACTTTGGAACAGTTGCAGACCTTCAATGCGCCGATGCTTAGCAGAAATCCAGAGCTTCATTACGTCTTTACGCAGGTGGGCTTGGCAGAAGAACGGGGACTGGGTCTTAGAACGCTCAAGTCTCTTCCTGAGAAGTATGGCCTTCCGATACCACAGTATGTCTTCGAAGATCCTTACCTCGCGCTGACGCTTTACCGAAGCGCTGCAGGGGCGGTACGGAGTTTACCCGGCAAAATTGTTTCTTCGCTTAGCAAGGATGAAATTGAGGGTTGGCAGTTTCTTGCATCGCAGACCGCAACCACGAGGACCGCGTATGCGCGCTACATGAAGTTCGAACAGCGCAGGGCGCAAAGGCACCTCAAGCACTTTGTCGAGTTGGGCCTGCTCCGTCGAATTGGCCAGGGACCAGCCACGAGATATGAAGTGGTGCGGCGATAATCGCGACAGGAATCCAGACAAGATGTCGCGATTGCCGATATTAAACTTCGATTTAACCTGTATCGCGACATTTATCGCGACAAACTGTCGCGATAGATCGTGTTTACTTCCGGATAGCGGGCAATCTTTACAAGTTGATGATTATAAATGCTTTAAATTGATATTGCCGTTGTCGTTACTGCCGCTCCATTGGACTCTTTGAGCACTGGGAGGCGGGACAGGCATCAGGTTCTGACCAACTGCAGGGGGCTTCTGAACAGTCGGCGCTTCGGCATCACCCGGCGCAGGCTCGAGCCTGAGGCCAGCCAATTGCTCGTAGTCAATCGTTGGATCGAAATCCAGGATCTGCCAATGGAAGTAGACGGGACGCTCTCTCTCGAGGTCATGGTTGATGTATTTCAGGAACCCCATAAACACGTATGGCCCGCGGGCAGTCGTTCGCAGGAATAACAGGATGTCGTTTTCCAGATGGTTGTGGTCGATGAGCTTCTGGATCGTCGGATCTGCAAGCGTCTGATGCGGCTGCGACTGCCAACGCAGTATCCCGTTCGCGTAGACCGCCTCGTCGAATTCGTGCTCGGCTTGCTTTTTGCCGAACGTCACGAAGAATACGTAGTTTGGACCGCTGTCAAAACGAACGATTCCGCTGATGCCCCATGAGCCCCGCTGCGGCTTGAAGTCGTAAGCCGGCGCCAGCGCGGCCGCCACGTCTTGGCGATCGTAAAAGTGTTGGCGCTGGAACGGGTATTCTCGAGCAGCCATGCGCGCAAACCTTACCACGGGTCGCGGTGGTAAATGGGGCTGTTCTTGCTGATCCGCCTGATCCCCCAGCCGCATAGTCTCCCCGCTGGGCAATGAAGCTGAGACCTCGGTAAAGATGTCTGAGATCACTGCCCTAATTGGGTTGTGCATTTTCGGAACAGGAAACATTCACGCCTTGCAAGGACCCGGAACGCAAACGCCAGTGGGAACGAGAGCATCGCGAGCAACGAAACGCAATGCGGAGAACGCGGCGTCAACCTCCACGGACAGCCCAGCGTTTCAGCTAGCGTTTCAAAGGCAACAGCCGACATCGTAGCGCTGCCGAAAGCCAGCGCCCGACCCTGCCTCGGATCAGAAGCCGCAAGGCACCGGGAAAACAATTCTTGGGTGGGCGGTCGACATCGGGGTCGTTGTGCTTGCGGCTTTTGCGAGCATGAGTCTGCCCACGCCCGGCGAGCTCGGCACGTCACCGGAGTCGGGCGATTTCGGCCCTTCATGATCGGTTCGTGTCCGAATGTTCAAGAGCATGCCGCGCACTGCTATGATACTTCGTCGAAATCAGTTGGACGGGGGGTAGCCGTGACTGCGCGATCCAGACTGCTCACGAATATTCTTAGGACCTGGGATTCTAGCGTGGAGGGTTACCTGTATCTCCGCTGTCTTATCGACCCTGATATTGCCGACTGCCTGGGCCGTACAGGTCATCCCGAGGTGGAGGGTGGGGACGTATTGCGTGAGGCCGTGCTCGACATCCTTGAAGGCCCCGGGCTGACGCAACGTCCAGTGGATAACGCGATTCAGGAGTTCTGTACCCACTTGTCGGCTGAGGAGGCACCTCTCATGAGAGAAGCGGCCGCACAAATTGGTACCTGGTTAATGGAGCTGCAGACGGCTGTACGTCAGAGGGCCAAGCCGTACCATGCAATTGGTCTCCAAATCCTTGCTTCGATGAATCGGCAGAATAGCTCTTCGCCCGACGCTTTCGCGCAAGACTTCCCTGAGATCGAAGAGGCTTTGGACCAGCGCAGGAGACTTGGCGCCAGCGAAACAATCTCGGCGGCAATCGCGGCACTTTCTTGTACTACTGCCGACACTGCCACAGATACCGTCGATCTCGACTTGGATGTGCAGTGGAGAAAGTTCTGGCGCCAAGTACTACTTGACCAGGGGTGGCGGAAAGAGCACTCGAACGTAGCATCAATACGAAATGCTTTTGAAGAGTGGCGGGCTAGCGAAAAGTTGGACCGATACTACGCATCCGAACTCGCGATGCGGCTCGAACAGATCGTGAACCGCGCTGCCGTGTTGGAGCCCGTTCAGCTGGAAATTACTGACAGCCGCATCAAGCGGTTGTTCCAAGCCGCGCACGAGACTTTTCTCTATGGGTTTGATGTTGCCTGCGTTGCACTTTGCCGCAGCCTTCTTGATCACGCACTCCAGAACAAACTCCCTCGCTTAAGAGTCGACGCGAACCGACAATTAAGCAGTTTGATCGAACGTGCGAGTTGTGAGAACGTCCTCCAAGGCCCAGATCTAGCGGGTGCACGAAAGATCAACCATTCCGGGAACAATGTAATGCACGACGTCGCCCGTTTACGACAAACGGCTCAACAAACACTGGACTGCACGCGCCTGGTTCTCAATCGGCTTTATGGTGCGCATCACGCAGAGGGAACACCTGCAGGCGGTTGAACCTCAGGGTCAGAGTAGTGCGGCCCTACTGGGGGGCGGACCCAGGGCGTGGAAAAACGCACCGGATTGACGCGAAAGAGGCACTTGGGTCTACAATTTGCCGTCTGAACAGCGGGTCGCTGCCTGGCAACGAACATTGCCCGATAAATGATGGACGTCACATCGATTATTGAGCACTGCAAGAAGACGCACCAGCCGTGTGAGCGGGACGCTTCCTTCGACTATTGCTTCAACTATTTCCAAGAATTTAGAGAGGGGCAGAGAGTCACGCAGCTAGCCGATCCCCAGCACATTCAGGTGAGTTGCTTGCAGATTGCGTTTTTCCTTGCGAGCTGGGGAATGTTACGAGGATCATCGTTTCTGTTTCACAAAAGCATTAAATTCTACGAGCCCCTTATTAGAGGAATAGCTGGTTTTGACGAGCGCATCTGGGCAATAGATGTTGATTCGTACTCAGACGATCGCCTCAAGCTACTGTTTGACTGTCAAAAGATGATCGTTTCAGCGCTTGGCCCGTACCGACCCTCGGACTTGCTGGTTACAAAAATCATGTTGGGCATCTTTGGTAATGTGCCAGCGTTTGATGTTAACTTCTGCAAATGGCTTGGCGCGGTGGGTTTTTCGCAACAGTTTAATCAAAAATCCCTGCGACAAATTGCCGGATTTTACCAACGCTGGAAAGTCGATATCGATGCAGTCACCGAATTCACACTCGATTTCGCGACAGGCCAGCCGACGCACCGCAAATACACAAAGGCACTGATCATTGACATGATCGGCTTTACGGAAGGCGCGAAAGCGAGCTGAAATCCGCAGGTTAGAAACCAAATGCCCCCATGGCGACCCGGAACGCACACATCAGCCGCGCACGGATCGGCTCGCCCCCGCACCCCACGCGCCCGCCCAGTGCACGCGGCCACTACCTTCGGCCGTTTGCAAAGATTTTGCTGGCGCTAGCGGCCTTCCGCGATAAACAAACCGAGACTGCACGTACGCAACTTGCGGAGCTCGTCACGGAGTTCCCGCTTGAATTTCCGAATTGGAATAGGAGTTGTAGGGTTCGGTGTCGTTCACGATGTTCCCCACGACTTTGGTTGCAATTATGACCCGATCCAGCATCCATTGGTTGTAACCGTAGCACTCGAAGACGAAGCTCCCACCTTGTGCGGCTGTGGGTTCGCCAGGAGGAGGCGCGGGCGTAGTAAACACTGCCTGGCCAGACACAGAGTATTGATTTCCCTCACTCTTTTTGCTAATTGTGTAGTCGGTCCTATCGAGCACCACGAGGGTGGACAATGTGGTGGGCGAGGGTATGTCGAACGCGCTGCTCGGGAAGAACCGGAGGAACATGAGTCTGCAAGCTCCGGGCTGGGCACCTGAGTCCAAGCTCTGCATCGTTGTCTTCGCAGTCACTACATAGGTGCCGGGAGGAACCTCAAGGAACATGCTGTATTCATTCTTATTCAGGTTGGGGCAATGCTGTTGGTTCGTCCCAGCATAACAGCCCGGTTGGTAAATACAAGGACCGTTAGCGGGATGATCGAAATTGGGTAGTGCGAAGTTACAGAAACGCAAATATATGGGAGTCGATTGAATTCGATTTGCTACGAACACATTCTGCGCGTAGCTCGCGGGAACCCACAGAGCGAGTGCCAATCCAATAACAATCATCATGCGTTTCACAGACTTCATGACAGGCCTCCGTCTTCGGCTGAGTTTGATTTTTCTGTTGCGGAGCCCAGGGCCGTAAAACCTTACATGCCGCGCGGATCCTATTGCGATGGGACCCGAGGCCGGTTCAGCCACAACCGATTTTCACCGGTCAGGAATTTATTTCTGGGCCTACGGAGCTGGGCCTGAGATTCAGGAAAGACTTATGTAAGAGAAACTCAGAGACCTGGGCAATGGGAAGATGGCGCATACCATAGCAGCCGCCACATTAGTATGTCAAGAAGAACACACCCGAGTCATCGCCTCCCTGGCCCGGAACCACGCCCGCGCGGATCACGACCGCAGCCGCCCACGGCCTCCAGCGCTATTCAACGATTAATACACACATGTTTACTGGAAGGGCAAGGGGGTGTAGCTGAACTCGTCCCGAAGGATACTACCCCCCAACGCGTTGTCACCACATCAGCCCGGCCCTAGACTGCGGGAAGCGTTGCGCCGTGGATGACGCGGCTGGCCGCTCGCCTCGATCCGCTTGGCCGGTCATCTGGGTGACCCTTTCGCCTGCAGTCCACGACGCCATGCTCCCGAAATGAAGGGACCGGAGGTTCCTCAGATCGAAGAAGTCGCTCACGGACGGGGGATCTGAAACACGATAGAAGAAAGGGAATAGCAGATCCCCCAGCCACGTCTCGTTGCGATCTCCCACTTCAGAGGCCCGTCGCGAAGGCTGAGACTACGAACCGGCGTCGGTTCTGCTGGAGCGGATTCAGGCGAGTTGGGGGGCTGCGTTAGGTACCAGTCACAATCACCAGAACGAACGCAGATCGCGTCCTCAGCAGGTTCGACGTGTTGCGGCGAGGATAAGGCCGGAGCACAGTCCACCTGTCGTTCAGTCTGGCAGGTCGATGCGGTCACCGTGCTTTCGGTCACACTCGTGATCGTATGCGAGTACTTTGTCTAACCACTTCGCTTGCCTCTCGGCGTTCTTGGCATTCGCCAGCGCAGGATGATGGCCGATCAGGAACTCCTCGCCACAACCGTCACATCGGACGGTTCCCATCGTGATGAGCCCTGCCGCTTTCATTCGGTTCTGGCCTTTTCTTATCGCTACGGCGCTCAAGGCATTCCTGTCGTTCGAAGTTAGTGTCGGCGCCCCGGTGTTCAGGCGGAACCTAGGACGACCTTGTGTTTCATGGTAATGCATCGAGGAGCCGGGGAACACTTGCATTGTCAAGCTGGTGGGCCTCCAATCGTTTGGGACGAATGAAAGACGAAGATGCTACAATGTCTCGCCGTGGACGAAGGCCGCAAGCGCGTTCTGCTGATCGCTGCGAGTATTCTGGCAGCGAGGAAGCTGTCCGATTGGGACGGCAGGCCGTCGCCAGCCGTGGACGCCTGCATCGCGAATGCGATCACACAGGCCGAGCGGATTATGGCGAAGATCGACCGGTTGTGCCCTGTAGAGCAGATTCAACCGAAATGAACATTGTCCACATCTTTGGTCTCGACCATTTTCATCAGAGCCTTGAGACGCGGTGCATCACCGTGGCGGGCATTGCCGATGAGCAACAACAGAAGGCCGGATTAACCGATACTCTGCGACAGATCATCGCTGAGAACAACGTCACGTTAATCGCGGCAGAGGCCGAGCCGGACCTCCGATGTTTGGGACACAGGCTCGCTCAAGAGCACGGCATCGGCTACATCAACATCACAATGCCCGTTGCGGAGCGCGAGAAGCATGGTGTCAGGACTCCTGATTACGATCGACACGAAGATAGCCGGCGGGCTGCATACAAAGTGTTTGAGCAGTACATGTTTGAACAGATAAAAAGCCGTGATGAGAAGACTATCCTCGTGATGTGCGGTCGTCGCCATCTTCGTGGGTTGCAGGCGTTATTCTCCGCTTGTGGAGATGACGTGCGGCCATATGACATCAACGACTATCTCTGGTACCGCGGAATACCAAAAGAGGACACAGAGGGCGTGGTGGGATACGACCGGGATAATGCGGTGGGAGCGTGAACTCCCGGAGTTTCGTCCAGTGTTGCAGAAGGTGCTTTACGAACGTGATGAATCAAGCAGGAACGGGCAGTCGGTGACGCCACTCGCGAGCCGGCTTACCTGAACGAAATGACGTGGCGTTTCAATAACTGCAAGAACCCGTTTCTGTTTCGCGATGCTCTCAAGCGGATGCTCAATGTCGACAATCTGGAGTTCAAAGAACTCACTGCTGCTTAGGGAGAAGACCAGCACGATATTTCCCCATCAACTCCGTCAAACGAGTTCTTTCGCCTTCATTTGGTTTTTCCGCGCCGAAGTAAACAGTAATTACATCTTCTGCAAGATCCGGATTCGAGCCCGCTTCTGGCTCTATGCCGACATTTTCGAATGCTTGACAAACGTTTACGAAAGAAGGCGAAATCGTAGTCCAGAGTCCAGAGCGCCAGTTGTCGGGGTCCAGATGTCCAGTGCCCTTCTTGAAGAGCGTCACACCAGCATATGGCCTCGCCAGCGCTATTCTCGCTACACGGTTATCTTGAATCTTCCATCCTGACTCTCTAAATAAGTCGATGAATTGTGCGGCATATACACATGTGTTTTCGTCAGCTTGGGCACATGCGATTTGGATCAGTTCGCGTGGATATGTTTGTTCTTTAAGTAGTTTCTCAAAGATTTCGCGCTCATCCAGAGCAAGTATATGCCTGTGAAACGGAGGCCATACCTTCAGCCCAACGCCGACAATTATCGCTCCCCACACAGCAAGTGCAAAGGTGCGTGCAATCCATGCGTTCTTACCGGGGATCACCCATGCCGCAAGATGTAGAACGGGATAAATGCCTAGGCCGAACAAGACGCATAACCAAAACACCGCTGCCGGTTTCGTTTGCGGCGGAGAGAGAACAAGAATCACTCCCATTGCCGCCGCCACAAACGCAAGCGTATAATCGAACCTGAACTTCTTCTTCCCCTGAGGTTGATGTATAAGCAGTTTCGCTAATTCTCTTGCAGTGGCCCTACGTTCCGCTCTAGTAACGTAGCCCTTCTGTTCAGACATATTAAGATGGTAGCATGGTGGCTTGCGTGAGGTACATGGTCCCGCACGGTATCATACCTCCACGTTGAAGTGATAATCCCGAACGCCAATCCGAGGAGCCATCTGCAACAGGTCAGCGCCAGACGATCCGCTCAGCGACGGCTGCGCCCGAACATCGCGCCGACGACCGCGAACGCTTGCTTCCGTTGTTTGAGGAAGCCTCCCGCCTTGCAAACAATCTCGACCTGAGACTGCCCAACGGGGGGAGCGCCGCCGCAGCCATCGCCGCCGGGCTCAACGGTCTGCGCGATCTCGTCAACTGAAGTTATCTCCCGTCGGATCGACGTAGTGCCTATCGGTTACCTTCGTAAGTTGCCTATGCTGCTGCATCAGCATAGAGTCACCCAAGCATCAGGAGATTTCCCTAAACGGGGAAACGCCAACCGGCCACGAGATCGGCACGGTGGTTTGAATCGGCAACGATTCGATGTGGCGGGCGAACAGTCCGCAACAGTGATCTCAAGACACTGCCGCCTGATGCTTGGGCGGCATTTGTGTTTCTGTTCCTGATGCACTCTGCCGAAAGGGGTGCATCACATGTGGTCACTTCCCGACATAAATCGCCTAAACGCAGCCGCCGTCACCAACCGGCAAGCCTTGGAAGACGCCGTTCTCACCGGCATGCTCCACGGCGAACAAGTCGCCTGCAATGACGCAGACGACAACTGCCGTGGTTCACTCAGGTACGAGTTGTGGTTCGATGTCTTTTCCGATCATCCGAAGGGAATCGTCGGCCACTGCGCGTATCACCGCGAGTTGTCCGGCGTCCCAACAGGCTACTTCCGCTGCGATGTCTGCCGGCATCTGTTTGTCGAACGCTATACGCACGAGTTGTACTCCATCAACACGAACAAGGGACTGATGTGCCTGCCGTGTGCGGCTGCGTACTACATCGGCAATTCGTCAAACTGGATCGAACTGACGGAAGCAAAAATCGAGGCTTTGGACTTCGAGCGTGTTCGACTGGCGGCGCACTGCCTCGCGGTTGGGATGCAGGTTCCTAAGACCATTCAACTGTTTGGTTGCGTTGAGCTCGACTTCGCAACCGGCGGCGAAGTTCGCAGCACTACATATGCCGATCCGACGCCGGACGCCGGGGTGCAACACTTGCGTGACATTCTGACTGACGCGAAAGATGCCGGCCACAGCCGCGCACTTCTCATCATGGACGCCGGCTACCAATTCTCAGTTTCGATTGGCTGCTATGTCGATAGCCCTAAGCGGCGTCAGATCGTGCAATGAGCCGCAGGGGATCGATTTGTTTCGTGACTGCAGGAAAGGACGAAAGGATGATTATGGACATCGAGAGTATTGTCGCGATTCTCGGTCTGTTGGCCTTGCTTGTAGTCTTCCTCAAGTACCGGCGCCCGATCGTCTTCGGGCTGAAGGCGTTATTCTTTGTAGCCTTCATTCTCTGCATGCTTGTCGCTTACGCGATCGTCGCGCTGGCAATCCTGCTCCGGTCTTGCCGCATCGTTTTTGGAAATTAGCCACGGAGGATGCATGGTTGACATCGACACCATCGACGAAGCCAAGATTCAGAATCCCGTCAACGATCTGGCGCTGCTCAGCATGACGAACGCGGACAAGTGGAATTACCGATTTATTTCAGCGGAGGATCAGCAGGAGCGCACGCTCAAGGTCGGCGAGACCAAAGTAGGAGGCATGAACGGTGGGGGATCAGACGATGATCGTCTGCACCGGCTTTCTTCACGTCCCTGGCCATTACCTCGCGCCGAGGTAGTATGAGGCTTACTGCACGGAGACGTTGGTTGCCTGGCGGGCGATGAGGCGCCATCCGCCATCCTCGAAGTAGTAAATGTTGGTGTAACGCCGATTAATGGTCTTCCCTGAATTTGGCACATCTCCCTTCGGCACGACAATCTCATAGCCCATGGTGACGGCACAGTTCCGGCGGATGACCGTCGCTTCGCGATGCCGCTCGAATGACGAATACTAGAGGCCGGTGTGCTGCCTCATTCGCTCAAGGACTTGGAATAGGCGTAGCACCTGGTTGTTCGGCGCGTTCACGGTCAAGTCCATGGCCCAAAAGCGGGTCGTTGTCGCTTCGTCTCCCTTGAGAACGCCGGCCGGCTCTTCGTCATCGATCGCCTCTACAGCTTGGCGAAGCTGGGCTTTTTTATCTGCGGTTAGACTCATAGTCGAACCTCCGCTGCAACGTCTGAGATGAGATCCCCCACGCCAAGCCGTCGCTGACGGCTCTACGCAGCTTTCTTCCGGTGTTCGGCCCAGCCACACCCTATGACGTAGAGACTCCTGAAGATGGATTCTGATGGGCAGCAGCACTACCCCCACCCTTCATTTCGGAAAGGTCTGGCAGGTCACTGGCTTCGATTGTAGTGAGCACATCACCAGTCATGTCTGTACCCACGATGCGACTGGATTGATTCTCGATTGCTTTTTCGAAAATATTCCGTGCAAGCCGTGCGTTGCCGAACCGTGCATCGCGTGCTGCATAGGCGGTCCCAAACAGGGACTTTATCTTCTCTGTCGCGGGCTCGGTTAAGCGATAGTCGCCTTCTTTGCAGAAAAGGTTGACAATCTCCACTAGTTCGGCTGGCGTGTAGTCTTCAAAGAACAGATACTTGTTGAATCTCGATTGCAATCCAGGATTTGATTCAATGAACCCGTCCATCTCAGCCGGGTAGCCTGCGACGATTACGACGAAGTTATCACGATGATCTTCCATCAACCTTAGAAGAGTATCGATTGCCTCATGGCCATAGTCGCTCCCAGATGGGTCGCGTGGGGCAAGCGAGTATGCCTCATCGATGAACAGTATGCCACCGAGTGCTTTTTCAACGACCTCTGTCGTCTTGATGGCTGTTTGCCCCATGTAGGCCGCAACAAGCTTAGCGCGATCTGTCTCGACCAGATGGCCCTTGCTGATTACGCCAAGTGCTTTGTAAATCTCGCCGATCAGCCGAGCAACGGTCGTCTTGCCGGTACCCGGATTGCCACGGAAAACCATATGCAGGGAAATTTCAGAAGCTCTTAACCCCTTTGCCTTGCGCATCTGTTCAACCCTGATGAAATCAGAGAGTTGCTGCACATCTTTCTTAACTGTGTGAAGGCCGACCAAAACGTTCAAGTCGGCGAGAATGCTTTTGAGATCGCGGACGCTGGCGGCCACATTCGGTGCGAGAGTGCGAGCGCCGGCACCGATGGGTACAGATTGTGAAGTTGATGACGTGACAATCGCCTGGTGATCGCGAGCCACTTTCGCCGGTACATCCGCCAGTCTTGCTGTCGTCTCGGACTCATACCGCGCCTGGAGCCGTGCGAGTTCCAAATCCTGATCAGCGATGGGCAGCGGATTCGGCGGCTGCGCCACCGCTGCATTCCACTCTCGCTGCAGCAGGTAAATTCCGCCATCTTCCGAGCCCACCAACTGAATGGCCGATGATTTGAACCTGTCCGTGAAGGCTTCCCACTTGGCGAGGGTCTGCTTGCCTGCTACGTCCAGTTGTCTGAGCGCATTGCGGATCTGCTGGAGGGCTTCTGGAGGAAGCCTTAATGCTTCAACCGCCTTTTCCGCGGCGTGTTTTCGTGCACACTCGGCATGTCTTCGTGCAAGAAAGCTCGCTTTTTCCTCAGCGCTCATAGCTGCCACGTAACCGTGGATGAGTTCCTGAACCTTCGGGTTGGACTCGCACTGCGCTGCAGTCAGCGTGAGCATACGTGACATGGCGTCGCGTAGTTCGGAACCGTACCTCGTGGAAAACGCTTCATCATATTCATCAACCCTATCGATGCTGGCGAAGCTTCTAGTCGGGTCTGCCGGCGGTACTTTGAGAGACGAGGCCAGTGACTCTCGCAAGTCGTTAGGGAGATAATCAAACTCGCCCTCTCGTCGCTCCAAACCGTAAAAGACTTGGGATAGCTGAAGTAAACCAATTGACGCATGCGACTGCGTTGCTGCAAACAGTGCCACCATGTCCCCGATGTCGCTCTCTATATCCTGATCTAGATACGAAGTATCTAGATCCTGCTGTAGATCCGAAGTAGAAGCCATACTCTTTGCGGATTTCTTTGGTTCCGCCGCAAACCTTTGGCTGATGTCGGACAAAATCCGGCAAATTGCAGCAAATTCGCCGCGCTCTTTGGATGACAAGACGTGGTCCGAGTCTAAGTTGCTTGACAATCCGCCGGCGGAGTCGGCAGATTGGCTCGGTGGTGGCGCCATCAAGCTATTGCCGCACAGTTCGCAAAACCTAGATCCCTCCGCGTTCAAATGCCCACAGGTGCATTTCATGACGGCCCATCGATAACATCAAATGACAAATCGCAGGACAACGACAAGCAGTACGATCGCACCAATGATCCAACCCCAGTGCACGTGCCCGTCGTTAGCAGCAGCCGCTTCTTCCGTAATTTGGGTTCCGCATTGATTACAGAACCGTGCGATTGGGGAAAGGCGATTGCCGCAAGCATTGCAAAAGCGTTCAACTGGGGGTGGTGGCTGGACCGATTCTGATCCTGCCGGAGGCGTTCTCCCGCCTAAAGACTCGCGGTAGTAGACACCGCCTCGGCCAAGGTGGACGTAACTTCCTTTCGGCCCCGTGCCGATACGGGCGCCTTTTACGCCAACGGAATATCCAATTCCCGATTTCGACAGGTTCAGGCGTAAGGGCCCGAAACTCACCGATTTTCTAATGTACCAGCCCATGAGAGGCAACTGGCGCTACGCAGTTTCTCCCTCTCGTTGCTCGAGCCGGGAGACCCCACGGCACAGTCTGCCGAGAGGATTGCACCGGAATTGTCCTCCCGAGCGGGTCGGAAGGCAAGGGCATTAGGCACAATCAGCCGTTCACCTCGACGGGCCACACGTGCTATCACGATGGCGAAGGAAGGCGAATATAATAGAGATGGTGGCGCGGGACGAAGCCCGCAAGCGTGTTCTCCTAGCTCCGGCGGTCTGACTGTCGTTTGCGTTCCCCTGACCTGCTGCTCGGCGCCCGAGACGCGATCGCACCGGAAACTCTCGCTCAGACCGAAACTCGTCATGGTCAGACGAATCGCTCTCGGTTGGGGGATCAAGACCGTGTGGTAGCCGCAGATCCAGTGAGTGCCAGTTGTTCTGTTTTCAGAACAAAACTCAAATTCAGCTTGACCCGGCAACTGTCGCTGATAGCCTTCCAGCAAAACTAGGTCCCCAATTCCATCGAACGGAGGCTGTCATGCGTAAGTCCGCGACCACCACGTGGATCATCCTGCTCGCCTTGGTTCTGGGCCTCACCACATCGCTAAACGCTGCGCCGAGTAATCAGCCGGCGCCCTGTGTCTCTGCCATCGGCCAGTGTCCCCCAGAGGGCTGCGGCGGCGATCCGAAGCTCAACAAGCTCAAGAACGTCGAGGACGCGGTCGAGAGTCCAGAGGAGTGGACGATCGACGCCATCGTTGCCCTGAGCAGCCCGAAGAAGTGGACAACCGGGCAGAATCGCGATTCACTGAGCAATCTGGGAGAAGGCAACGGGGTGGTCGTCGAGGCTTTCCTCATCCACGCAAAGCAAGCTGAACCTGAATCATGCAACTGTAATCTCCACGGTCAGCGCAGTACGGACTTTCATCTGAGCTTGGTCTCCGACAAGGACATGACGGTAGACGATGCCGTTGTGGTGGAGATCACCCCGCACATTCGTCCTAGCGGCTGGACACTCAAGAAGCTGCAATCGCTGGCTGGAGAGAAAGCCTTCGTGCGTGTTACCGGTTGGCTGCTCTTCGACAGCATGCATGTATCCAGCTCTGGAGGACCCAGGGCAACACTTTGGGAGATCCACCCCGTGACCGCGTTCGAGGTCTGCATGAAGACAGAACAAAGCTGCACGGCAGGTGATGGCTGGCAGGCATTGGAGGATTTCTAAGGCCGTTGGAGAGGAAACGCTGAGTCTCGCTCAGACTTGCAGCCTGTTCTGGTCGCACGAATCAATCTTGGAGGGGGATCTAGACGATGACGAGATCCCCCGTCCGTCCACGCTCAAAAGAGGCAATCGCTCTCAGTCCCGCTGAACGGCGAGCAGACACCCTCGGTCTCGACTGGCTCCGAGGAGCGAGCGGGCAGCGGGTGGTACAATCTCGTCATGGCCGAAACCTACGAATACAAGGGACAGACGATAGAGGTGAACGCCTTCCAAAAAACATCAAATCCTCACACATGGGAGCCAGTGATCTTTATCACCGGAGTGCGGCATCTTCTGACGGCAACGGGAGACCCCCAAAGCAAACTTTTTCCGACCGAAGCTGAGGCTATCGAGTATGGAAAGAAAGCCGCCGAGTCGCAAATCGATCACCCCATCAGAACCCATTAAGAAAATCGAGCCATGAGCCCGAGAACGGCAAAAACTCCCCCCGGCCCTTGTCCTCTGCCAGCAACTGCCAGCATTCTTTTGCTGGCACCTACAGTGGTTGCCGCGCTAAGCAAGTGCCCGATTGACTTGATGGTGCTTGCCTACTAACATCCGCAACCGTCAGCCGCTGGGGGATCACGCCGTGATCGGCCAGACCATCTCGCATTACCGCATCGTCGAGAAGCTGGGCGGCGGGGGAATGGGTGTGGTGTACAAAGCCGAGGACACGGCACTCGGACCGCTTCGTCGCTCGTGCTCCACAAATAGTGCAAGCATCTAATACTTGACAGGCTGTTCCGTCAAGCATAGAGTGTCGACCGTTTTGAGAGCTGTCCACCACTCGCTTCGCTAGGAGCTTGAGTACAGCGCCAAAGTTTTTCATTCAGGCTTGATTCGGTTTCGAGTTGCCAGGCTCTGAATCTGTCCGAACAGTTTGACTTATTCTTGAGTCATCCTTTTTCGTTAGCGAGCATTGACGCGGTTTTCCGACCACAATTGTCAACAAACTGCCACGGCAAACAGGAGGGCGAAAATGCATAGTGATCAGAAGACACTCAGGCTAAGACATCGCTGGTTATCGTTAACTGTCGTTGCGGTAATAACGGCTGCCGCGGTCGCGGTCACTCCAGCCGCCCTTGCCAATGACAAGGATCACAAACATGGGGAATTCGGCCCAGGATGCGCTTTTGATCGTCCCGCGATTGCGCATCATGCCGGCGGTGTCAGCGTCCGGACAGACAAGCGTGAAAGGGCTCCGATCCCTTGCACTACCGCCACCGGCTTTCCCACGTTTGAGATAAGCATCGTCGTGACCAACGACGGAACGGTCCTTTTCGAACCCGCTTTAAAGTCCGAGACGACCGGCTTGCCCGTTGGAGTCCTTCGTTCCGTTGACCAGGGTGAAAGCTGGAACTTTATCGACCCCATGACCACCCCTGCAAGGACCAGCGGAGCTGATATGAACATGTGGGTTGACCGAGAGACTGGGCGAGTATTCTGGAGTAATTCACTGGGCGTCACACCTGAGCACATCGACATTAGCGACGATGACGGTCAGACTTGGTCCTCGTCGTCTCCGGTTCCTATGAACTACGACCACACGCAAATCTTCAGCGGGCCACCCACAAAAAGTCTTAAGGGGCTACTGCAAGGGCATCCAGCTGTCCTCTATGTTGTCGTAAGTGGTGGATACACTTGCGGGGCGTTTGGTTCCCCTTGTGGCACGCATCTCTCCAGGTCGCTCGATGGCGGCATGACATGGGGCACAGGAGTCGCCATCCCGTATCCGGCGGACTGTGCCTCACCAGGAAACAACCCTATTGGCGGCTATGGTCTGAACGGTGTGGTTGGCCGAGACGGGACCGTGTACGTGCCGTTTACCCCTTGCGAAAGTCCGTACGTGGCCATCAGCCATGACGAGGGCAGCACTTGGGAATTGTCACAGGTGGCCAATACCGAGACTGTTGGCTGGGGGGAGCTGGGACTTGGTAAGGACAGGGAAGGAAATCTCTACGCGGCTTGGATACGGGCTACCGACAGGCTACTCTACCTGTCGGTCTCCACTGATCACGGGTCGCACTGGAGTGAGCCGCTGATGATCGCGGCACCTGGTGTAAACGAAGCAGTGGAGCCTCAGCTAGTGGTTGGAGCAACAGGCCAGGTTGCTGTGAGCTACTATGGGAGCAAGAACGCACCACTGCCCTTTCCGTCCCCCTGCATAGCGGGCGCACCCAGCGGTAATTTGCTTTTTGGATACTTGACCCAAGGCTCCTCGCTGAGCTGCCCGGCCTATCAAAACGAGATATGGGACACGTACATAACCGAAACTTTCAACGCGCTCGATCGCCGGCCGTTGTTCTGGAGCGCGACGCTGAACGATCCTTCACAGCCGACTTGGTACGGCATCTCGCCGTCTGCACTGCGGATCCCGGAACCACCTCCTGGCGTTACAGGCGGCGTCAACGATGAATACCCAATCGGCGCCACTGCTGAGGCGAACGGCAGCGGCCGAGCCGACTATTTCGGTATGACAATGGCCCCGGATAACACGCCGTGGGTCGGCTTCGTGCAGGAGTGCCCCAACGGCTTACCTGTCTTGGGCAACCCCAATTGTCCGAGTACATTGACGGGAACCAACTCCGAGGGTCTGTTCGGGTTTGTGGGTCGTCTCGTCCGCGTCAGGGGAAGCGACGAACATGGGGACCAGTGATGACCGATCATTTCCGGGGGAGGCGGATTACTGATCGAGGGACGCAATGGAGCACGCGAAGCTGCAGTGAAACTGAACGTTCGATGCAGTCGAGGCCAGTGCCGGCCTGACAGGCTAACGAGTAGCCGCCCGCCAGACGATCAGGGCGAGCGTGATTCCGATCAGCCAGGCTAGCGCCGTCGCGATTTGTGCGATCTGGTGCGATCGCGAGGATCCGTGCGTGGGGGGATCTAGGGACTCGGCCCCGGGGCTTGCGTTGTGCGTGCGATTCACTTTGTTGCTCCAGCGTGTGCGCTAAGCGTCTAAGCCGCGCAAGATCTGTCGGAGGAGACCCAGTTGTTCTGCTTCTTCTGGGCTGGTGGCCAAGAATTTCACGCCGTACTGGTTGCCCGCTTGATCGCGTACCACGCCTCTCAGTGTCAGACGGAAATCGGTGACCGCGATCTCTGCCTCATCCCCGATCGCCAAGTCGGTGTCCGCGGAGAAGGCGAGACCTCCCGCATTCACCTCAGAGCCGCGACTGTTGATCACACTGACATGCCGGAATTTCTCGACCGTGACCCGAACCGGCACCGTGAACTCATAGCGGTGCCAGCGGCGCCTTTCTGATGCTTCCTGGTCTACTTCGTCTTTGGTTGGCATGCCCAAATGCTAGTCCCGAGGACGGACCGTCAGAGATAACGAAGGTCCAGGTGGGGTTCGGCGAGCGGCCAGGGTTACGGTTCGCCGGCGCGAAATCGTGAGGCATCGCGTGGATCGCTTGGCCGGGGTGCCACCGGAGGACAATCGGCGAGCTTCGTTAAGCGTTTCCGGCGGATTAGGGTTCGGCATCTGCGAACGTGGCGGAAGTCAACTTTGCGCAATGCCCGTTACGCGGCCAAGTGGCGTCCTGCTGCTCAGAAACCTGTTGGGGAATAAGGACTGTCAAGACTACGATAACCTACACGCATATTTTGAGCCGTGACGCGCGAGGTGGTCCGGATGCCGAAAGGTCTACGGAGAGTCGTCAGGGACAATATCGAGAAGTGTCGCTCTTCCGCTCTTGCGGCAGTGGATGCATACAATCGTCCTGGGCCAAGATTTCGTACCGCTCAGTACCTGGTACTGATCATCATCGCCTGGACGGGGATTTTCCATGCAATCTTTTACAAGAGGGGTAAACGCCCTTGGTACCGAAAGCAAAGTACCGGGACTGGTGTCCGATACGTCAAAGTGGACGGAGAGCCAAAGCACTGGGATCTGTCCGAGTGTGTGAAGCAATACTTCGGTGAGAAGCACCCTCCGGAACGCAAGAACCTCGAGTTTCTAATCGGCCTTCGAAACAAAATTGAACACAGGCATCTGCCAGAGATCGATTCAGCACTGTATGGAGAGTGCCAATCCGCGCTCTTGAATCTGGAGGAACTGCTGGTTCAGGAGTTCGGCCAAAAATGGGCTCTTGCAGAGCAGCTAGCGGTTGCCCTTCAGTTTTCGCAGGTCGTGCCGGAGGAGAAGCTGAAGGCAACAAAAGCCTTGGCGTCGAGTGCCGCGCGGTCGGTAAAGGAATATGTCGAGAAATTCAGGGGCGGCCTCGCCTCCACAGTGCTCGACAGCATGAAGTACTCGTTTACAGTCTTCTTGGTCCCCAAGGTTGCCAATCGTGCCTCTGTTGCCGACGTTGCAGTGCAGTTCGTCAAAGTCGATGAAGCGAGTCCGGAGGAGCTTGACCGACTCGAAAAGCTCAACGTTCTAATTCGAGAGAAACACATCCCGATTGCAAATCTCGGATTGTACAAGCCGGGCGCGGTCGTGCAGGAGTTGCGGACGAAGGTCGGCGTTCCCGTAGACCTACATGTCCACACGAGGGCCTGGAAGTACTACAAGGTGCGGCCGCCACAAGGTGACGATCATCCGGAGCGGACTCGCCCTGAGTACTGTATTTATGACGAGACGCACGAAGACTACGTCTACACGAAGGCGTGGGTCAATAAGCTACTGAAGGATCTGGCAGACCCGGAGGAATACGAGCGAGTTGTAGGCCGGAAAGCAAAAGTCGCAGCGTAACAGGGGCAGTCCAATAGACGCTCTGTCCAAACCAGATCTCGCGACCGGGAGACCGCAGGTCGGAGGGGGCTCTGAGCGGACTGTCGGCGGCACGAAATCGTGAGGCATCGCGTGGATAGAGTGGCGGGGTGCCCCCGGTAGGACTGTCGGCGAGCTTTGTTTCAGATGTAAGCTGTCTAACCAGCCTCGGGCAACGGCCAAGGGAAAAAGGAGCCACGCCTGTGCGCCAGAGCCGCTCGGGCGACAGGGTGAGACGACATGCCCTTCGACCCAGTTGTTAAGACGAGCATGTTTGTCCGCTGCAATCGGCAGTGCTGCCTTTGCCTCAAGCAATGCGGTGTCAATATCGAGGCAGCCCACATTATCGCCGAGGCCGAAGGGGGATCTAACGATGCGGAGAACGGTATCCCCCTTTGTCTCGACTGTCACCAAGAGGTAGGTTCATACAATGACAAGCATCCGAGGGGAAATAAGATTCGACCAGAAGAACTTCGGGCTCGCCGGGACCGAGTTTACGAACTCGTGGCAGAGGGGAGGCTTAACATCCTGTCGCCCGCGAATCTAGCGCGGTTGTTTGACCGCCGCATGGAGTTGAGTAGCGCCAAGTATTGCATCAGCAATCCGACGGTAGCCCAGCTGATTGTCGCGATTGACCACCTCGACTATAGGGACTGGGACAACGCATTTCTGATCCTCACTGACTGTGCATGGGAAAACGCCTTTGTCCAGATTTATCAGGAGCGAACGCTTCTGTTTAACGTCGAATTCCGTGATGGCGCGACTCAGCGCCAATATAGAGCGGTGAAACAGATAAGCGTCGAAGCGGTGAAGCTAATGCTTCTTGCTTACCTACATGGAGACGATGACTCAATGAAGCACGCAATTGAATGGAAAGACATAACCGCTAGTGTTACTAGGCTTGCGTGAGTCTATTGCCGGCGATGGTCGTCAAGGCAGCATCTATCGGCTGCAGGCTGAGCACTTGGACATAGAGTCGGACATTGATTCCGGTAGTGAACAAAATCCGGTATTCTTCCACAGTCTGCTCGCGTATGGATGGACAGCCCAGACTCAACCACTCCCGCAACCGCGTGCAACCATTTCTTGCTTCGTGTTTTCAATGGCCCGCTTGATAGTCGCGATTTCCGTTTCATCGCGGGGTGTTTTGGATTCCGCTTCACTAAGTTTGAGCTCCTGGGCGTGGAGCAGCCCGCGTAACTGCTGGCAAGGATCTCTGCCGACTCTCCCGATCATTGGCCCGGCCCTCCGGGGCGTGAATCTACCATCTTTCCGCAATGCAGTCAGCATGAACGAACAAGTTCAGCCAATACAGAACATTCCACGGGTTGCGGGCGCATCGTCACCGACTCGGAAACTGTCCCTGCGACTTGCACCGATTTCTCCTTGGCCAGAGCCATGGACGGTCTCTCCGACGCGCCCTGACGCCCCAGAGGCATCCTGCTAAGGGTTTGAATCAGATCTCGCGACCCCGTGGGGGTCGGCCAGTTTGGGGGCACCACTACGTCTGCAATATGAGCAGCTTACGTGACCGGCACTCCGCCAGACCCGCTCAAAATCCGTGGTAATCTAGAGAGTGGTAGGGAGGCTTAATGATTGCTACAGCAACACCAAGACTGGCATACAGCATCGCTGAGTCGGCGCACCTGATCGGCGTCTCAGTCGCGACAATTCGCCGCTTGATCGAAGCGAAGAAGTTATCGTGCGCTCGCGTCAGGGATCGCGTGCTGAAGAGACGCACAACCGCGTAACACAATTCGGATGGGTTTAGGACATAAGGTAAGCCCGCACGACGCGCCCTTAACAGGCATGAGGCCGTGGGCGTCGCAAAGAGGAAACAAGCGGCTCGTTGAGTGAAGACCGAACCATCGGAGCCGATCCCCACTCTTTCCTCACATCAGCTCACTCTTGTCCAAATTAGCTTTTGAACAGCGGCGGTAGAGCTCTGTTACGGTTGCGTTGAGAGACGTGACCGCAAGGAGGACCACCGCCGCCGTGATACGAGTATCCAGCATTTTCAGCCAGATGTT
>Ga0209517_10002825_pt1 | contig 24061 bp, 14 predicted proteins | sample PeaSoiMetSII2010_FD_187695 | JGI IMG/M metagenome (GOLD analysis project Ga0209517, IMG submission 187695) | Peat soil microbial communities from Weissenstadt, Germany - SII-2010 (SPAdes) (version 2) | ecosystem: Environmental > Terrestrial > Soil > Wetlands > Peat | place: Germany... | reverse complement strand
TGGCGGCGATCCTTCCAGGCGGGGGGCGTCGTGCGGGGCAGACAACATCCTAACGCGCCGCCGCGCCGCCGCAAGCCCCGATTACTTCGGCGGACCGAATCCGACGCCCTTGAACATCTCCAGGAGTTGGTTGCGCGACTGCTCGTCGCGCAAGTTGGCGCTGAAGCAACGGACCTTCAAGCCGTCGATGTCGCGCACCACCAGCAGGCTGAGAATCGGCGGAGTTTTTGGGTCGGGGTACTTCTTCACCACGCCTTGGATGACGAAGCCGTCCGCCAGGTCGGCTTTCTCACCCACTTCCACCCAGGCCGGCACATCGACATTGAGGAAGTCCTTCTCCTTGAGGTGTGCCGCGTAATCGGCCGGGGTGCGGGCGTCGTCGGGGCACTCCTCGATCCGCAGGATCTGCCCCTCGGATCGTGCCGTGGGCGGCGGCTTCGTCACCTCCCACACGTTCAGGAACTTGTTGTAATCGGCCTTCCACCCGTCCGGCACAGCAAGTTGCAGGCTGGCCAGGCCGTCTTTCGGCGGCCCGGCGACGACCGTGGCCAGGGCGGCCACCGGGTTGCTCAGGACAACCTCCGGCTTGCCGGCCCCATCGGCCGAACACACCTCGACGAGCACGACCACGGGGCCGCTGAGCTGCGGGTCGTCCGCGGTCAGCGGCGGCGCGCTGACCGTCAGCGTACCGCCGTCGCCCTTTGCCTCGATCATTTGCCGCCGCACCCGCACCACCGACCCCACCGGGTACGACAACCGCAACACGAAGGGACCCGTCGGCGCCGCCCCGCCCCGGTACGCCACCGTCCCGGCAAGCTTCGGCGTGGCGCTCGTAATCTTGAGATCGGAAAGCGCGAATACTACCTTCTCGGCCCGGCGCCCCGGCGGCTCGGGGAAGGCGCTGATGCGGAGGTCGCGCTCGCCCAGCTTGAGCGACTTCGCCTGCTCGCCCGAAAGCTCGAACAGGAACAGTTCGCCGCCCCAACCCGCCAGAAGCGCCGGCTTTTTCGACTTCAACACCCCCTCGCCGAGCGCGAGGGTGAAGCCGAAGCCGTCCTTCGCCGGGGCGAATAATTCCTTCCCCTGCTCCGCGACCTTCTCGGGCGACGCGGCGTTGCCGGCCAGCCAGGCCAGGGCGCGCTCGCGCAACGAGGTTACGGCGGGCGGCTCGGGCTCGCCGGTGTCCAGCAGCTTGAAGGAATCGAAGAACTCCTTGAAGAACGATGGCACCTCCTTGGCGGGCGGGCCGCTGGCGACGAGGTGATAGCTGCGTGCGCGGACGACGTAAATGCGCTGCGTCGTGAGCCAGGCGCCGCCCTCGATCTCCTGGCCGCGCACCTCGACGCCGGGGAAGCCGCCGAGCTTGAGGGCGTTTTTCGTTTTCCCGTGCAGGTCCAACTCGGCGGCCCGGGCGTCGAGGAACGCAGCGGTGTCGGCGGTGTGGCGCGGGTCGTGGTCCTCGCACGTGATGGTGAATGTCACCGCTTTGCGCTCCGGCGAGGCGGGAACCGAGGCCGAGAACATCTGCGGCCGCCTGGTTCCGGGGCCGGGGACTGACGTCACCTGCGGCGGACCGGGGAAGCGAGCGCTGAAGCCCCAGTCGCGAGAGGTAAAGTCCTCCCAGGCGACCGGCGCCGCGACGGGCCGCAGCTTCGTGCCGGTGTCGCGCGGCGGCTCCGGCTTCCCTGTCGCCGGCGGCGGCGTGACGGGGAGACCGTCCGACCCCTTGCCGCTTCCGCCCGGGGCCGTCGCGACCGGGCCGGCGGCAATGACGTCGGTTTGCGGGTCCTTCTTCAGGAGGAAATAAGCCACCGGGAAGCCGGCCGCGATGCCGACCAGGACGGCCACGGCCGCCGCAATGAGGAAGCGGCCGTGCGTGCGCTTTCGGCGCGGGGCCGGGGTGGAACGTGGGGCCGGAGTCGCCGTCGGGCGCCGCGCGGGCACGGTCTTGCGCTCGGCTGGTTTCTCCCCTTCGGCCTTGCGGGCCGCCGGCGACCCGGCGAGGAAGGGCTGGCCGCACTTCTTGCAGCGCAGCGCCCTGCCGCGGTATTCGTCGGGAATGGCGGCGACCGATTGGCACTTCGGACAGGTGACGCGAATCGGCATGGCAGCGCCCCAAAAACGGATCGAGAAAAGCGGCTTACTTCTCGGCGGACTGTTCCTTCCTGGCGGAGATCTCGAAGGAACTCTCGAAGGCGAACTTCTTGCCCATCTGCTCGTTGGTGCCCTTGGTTGCCGTGCTCCAGGCCACGCTCATGACGCCCGCCGCCGACGTGCCGTCGATCGCCGCGTCGAGGGTAACTTTCATCTCCATCACCGGCGGCTTCTCGAAGGTCACCCCCTTCGGGAGTTTGCCCGGCTCCATCTTCACCATCAGCACGATCGTGCCGAACTGGTGCCCGTCCTTCTGATAAACTTTCGTCAACTTCGCCTCACCGCCGCTCTTCTCCGCGTCCCAGTCGCCGGAGAACGCTTCGACGATCTTCTTCCCTTCGATCTTCCAGCTATCGCCAACCTTGACCGGCTTGGAGGGGAGGAACACCTCGTCCTGGGCGCCGCTGTTCGCGTTGGCCTTACGGGTCAGTCCCGCCAGGTCCTCCTTGCTCACCGGCTTGTCGCCTTCGGGGGTGACGGTGTACTTGCCGTCCTTCTTCTCGAAGACGAGCGTGCGTCCCTCGTAGGAGCGCGCCTCGGTCTTGCTATCGACCTTTCGCGTCGCTTTCTCATAGGTGCGCTTGTACTTGTTCGGAACCTTGTCCCCATTCTCCAGCACCGTCTCGGTGTAGACCTCGTCAACCGTCACGGTGTGCTTTTTGCCATCCTTGATCGGCGAGACGTTGCCGTCCGGATCGGTCACCTTGTCCGAGTGCGTAACGGTCTCGGTGTCCTTGACGGTGATCGTCTTGCCGACGTCGGGCGCGGGCTTCAGTTTGATGGTGTAGGTGTCCTCGGCCCGGACCCCCGCGGTCAGGACCACGGCCGCCAGCGCCGTCCAGAACGAAGTGCGCATCGGGTCTCCTCCGATTCGGGGCCGCGTGCGGCAATACCAGAACAAACTGATCGGGGCGGGCCCGCGCGGATGCAGGCATTATGCGGCCCGAACGGGCAGGTGGTCAATGATTTTGCGAGGAAAGGGCGGGCGGCACCGGCGACGGCCGGGGAAGCGCCCTCTCTTCCTCGGCCGAGGCCGTTCGTGTGTGTTCATCGAGGGAGGATGGCCCATCTAGCACTCGCGCATCTTGCGGAGCACGGCGCGCACGCGCTGCTTGGCCTGACGGGTCTGACGGTCCTTGCGGCGCTGCTGGCGCTTGAGACGCTGCACCGCTGCCAGAAACCGCGACGTTTCTGGCTCGCCATATAACATGGCGTTCACTCCTTTCGCTACCGTCCGCCGAGGTGATCTCGGCCACATTCGCCGAGCCAGGGCCGCCCCGTCGGACTGAGGACATGTTCAACCGCCGGCCGACCCGCGAACGGCGCCCTGGTTGTGGTCGCGGATACCGGCCGACACCTTCTTTCGTCTATACCAATCCTAACACCGCCCCGCAACAGGCGACCCGGCGCTTCCCCATTTTTTCCACCTTGCCACGGCACAGCCCCACGACCCTTCCGGCCTCCGAAACCGGCTGACAGTTTTCGCGCTGGACATTTCTGGTAAAAGCCGTACTACTTTAGCAGTGATTGTCCGGCCGGCGGATGGTGGCGTCTGCCGGCCGGCGGACCGAATCTGCCCCCCTTTCCGATAACTGCTGGAGGGAGAACGATGCGTTCGAGTACTCGCCGGATCCTGCTGGCCGTGGTGGCGGCGGCGCTGGCCGCCGTGGTGATGGGGCCGCGCTCGTGGGCCGAGAAGCCGAAGGTCGATGAGGCGGCCCTGGAGCGGACGCGGACCACGGTCAAAATGCTGGACGACCTGCACAAGGGCTACGTGGTCAACATCACCGCCACCTACGTCGAGGGGCAGGACAAGGCCCCGGCGGCAAAGGTGATGAAGAAGGTCTTCAAACACATGGAGGAGAAGGGGTGGGGCAGCGGCCGGCTGATCGACGCCACCGGCGAGCCGGCCAACGCGGCGAACAAGCCGAAGAGCGACTTCGAGAAGGCGGCGGTGGAGCAGATGAAGAAAGGCAAGACGTACTACGAGGAGGTCGCCACCAGGGAGGGCAAGCCGGTGCTGCGAGCGGCGACGATCGTCCCGGTGGTGATGAAGCAGTGCAGCGGCTGCCACCTCGGCAAGAAGGAGGGCGAGCTGCTCGGCGCCATCGTCTACGAACTCCCGATCAAGTGACGCCCCAAGCCGCTTGCGGCTTCGCAAGGCGTGCGAAGCCGCAAGCGGCTTGCTCAGCTGCATCCCGAAGTGGCCCCACAGGTATCGCACTTGCAGCAGGAGCCGCTGCGCACCAGGGTCAGCTGGCCACACTCACCGCACGGGTCGCCTTCGTAGCCCTTCATCCGCGCCTGGCGGATGCGCTCCTCTTCCGTGGCGCCGAGCAGTGTCGCCCCGGTCGCCGGCTTGTGGCCGTTGCCGCCGTTGGCCTGGCCGTTGCCGTTCTCGTGCAGCGGCCGCAGATGCACCGTCCGCGGCGTGGCGAACGCCTTCGACGTCGGCCTGGGCTCGACCACTCGCTCCCCGACCACCTCCTCTTCGCCCTCGAAGTCCTCCTCGTCGTCGCGGTGCATGGCGTCACCGCGCAGGTCTTCCTCATCGACCTGGGCCAGGTCGTGCCGGCCGAGGTAGGTGATGGCCAACTCGCGGAAGATGTAGTCGATGATCGAGGTCGTCATCTTGATGTGCGGGTTGCCCTGCACGACGCCGTTGGGCTCGAAGCGCGTGAACAGGAAGGCATCGACGAACTCCTCCAGCGGCACGCCGTGCTGCAGGCCGAGCGAGATGGCGATGGCGAAACAGTTGCCAGTGACGACGCCGCCCTCGAGGACGAACGAGCGCGTCTCGGGCTCGACGACGCAGTAGGCGTCACCCTCCTCCCCCCGGTCGATGACGGCGGCGACCGTGTAACCCTGCTCGTCGCCCTCGCGCTGGCGGGCCAGCATTACGCGGTTCAGTGGAGCCGAGCGCGGGCCGAAGTTCGTCGGTTCCTCGTTCACGGAGAAGCCGACGACCATTAGCCCGTAATACGGCGCACGCTCGATGAGCCAGTCGGCGGCGGCGCGGTCTTGCGTCGCCAGCAGGTGACGCGGCTCACGGCCGTCACGCTGGTGGTCGCAGCCATCGGCGGCCAGCCAGCCGTCGATAAACCCGGCGACGTAGACCTCGCTGACCGTGCGCTCGTTCGGCACCGCCTTCAAGTCGATGTCCGACTCGAAGTACAGCATGGGGTCGCCCCCACTGTGGGGGTGGGTGACCGAGCGCACCAGAGGCCGCAGCACGGCGAGGTACTGCTGATCCTTCTCGCCACACAGGCGGATGCGGTAGCGGTTGGGGTGGTAGGTGTGTCGGTTCCCGTCGCCGAAGGTGAACCCGTGCAGGAACCCTTGCCAGTAGTCGGCTGGGTTGCGTTCGCGAAGTTCGCCCGGACGGAACGCCAGCGGCAGAGACGCCAGTTTTTCGCCGGGACGGATGTCCTGCGTGACGGTGCCGTCGGCCAGAATCCAGCGGTGGTCCCGGGTCGCCTTCACCACCCGGCGGAACTGCGTGGCGCGGCCGCGCGAAGGCTTGAGCACCACATCCTGGAACTTCTGCACGCCGAAGTGGCGGACCTCCGCGGGACGTTTCCGGCCGTCCGCACACGTCACCAGCACGCGCTCACCGACCGCGTCTTCCAGGGCGACGAGCCGGTGGCCGTCGAAGAACCGGGTGGCGCCGTGGAAACAATTGGTCATGCTGCGGAAGGCGGCCCCCTCCTTGTGCATGTCGATGAAGATCTCGCCCAGGGTGCCGTCGGTGTACTCGCCGGTGCGCAGGTAGATCTTGTGGTTGCCGACGCGCGACTTCTGCGTGTAGCCGGCGCGGCGGTCGGGCAGGCGGCGGCGGTGGGCCAGGTAGCGGTAGACGATCTTCTCGGCCACCTTCAGCGGCTCGGCCTCGGGCCCGGCCAGGGCGGCGGCCTCGGCGGCGGACAGGTCCGGGGCGTCGGCGACCGTATTCAGCGGCTGGCTGAGTTTGGAGCCGTCGCGGTACAGGGCGTTGGCCTTCAGGCACAGCTGCCAGCTGAGGAGGTACGCCTGTTTGATGTCCTCGACGGCGGCGGCGTGCGGCATGTTGATCGTCTTCGAGATGGCTCCGCTGATGAACGGCTGGGCGGCGGCCATCATGCGGATGTGCGACTCGGCGGACAGGAAGCGCCGGCCGGTCTTGCCGCACTTGTTGGCGCAGTCGAAGACGGGGTAATGCTCCGGCCGCAAGTGCGGGGCGCCCTCGACGGTCATGGTGCCGCAGACGTAGCCGTTGGCCTCGGCGACCTGCTCGCGCGTGAAGCCGAGGGCGGCCAGCAGGTCGAAGCCGGGCGCGTCGAGCTGCTCCGGGGTGAGGTGGAGCTTCTCCTGAAGGAAGTCGTCGCCGAGCGCCCAGCGGTTGAAGGCGAAGGACAGCTCGAAGACGCCCGGCAGCTGCGCCTCGATGCGGGCCAGGGCGGCGTCGGTGAAGCCCCGGGCCTTGAGGCTCGCCGGGTTGACGTGCGGGCAGCCTTGCAGCGTGGCGGCGCCGCGGCAGTGGCGGACGATCTCATCGACCTGCTTGGGGGTGTAACCCAGGCGGGTGAGGGCGGCCGGGACCGAGGCGTTGATGATCTTGAAGTAGCCGCCGCCGGCCAGCTTCTTGAACTTCACCAGGGCGAAGTCGGGCTCGACGCCGGTGGTGTCGCAGTCCATGACCAGGGCGATGGTCCCGGTAGGGGCGATTACCGTCAATTGAGAGTTTCTATAACCATATTTCTCCCCCAGTTCCAGCATGCGGTCGCACTCGCGCCGGGCGGCGTCGAGGAGGTAGTCGGGGCAGTGGCGCGGCTCGATGCCAACGGGCGTGATGGTCAGCCCCTCGTACTCCTCCTTCGGAGCGCTGGCGGCGGCACGGCGGTGGTTGCGGACGACGCGCAGCATGGCGTCGCGGTTGGCCGCGTAGCGCGGGAACGGGCCGACCTCGGCGGCGATCTCGGCGGAGGTGGCGTAGGCGGCGGCGTGCAGCAGGGCGGTGACGGCGCCGCACCAGGCGCGGCCCTCCGGCGAGTCGTAGGGGATGCCCTGGACCATGAGCAGCGCGCCGAGGTTGGCGTAGCCCAGGCCGAGGGTGCGGAAGTCGTACGACTTGCGGGCGACGGGGACGCTGGGGAACTGCGCCATGTACACGGAGATCTCGAGGATCAGCGTCCACAGGCGGCAGGCGTGGCGGAAGGAGTCCACGTCGAAGCGGCCGGAGTCGGCGCCGTAGAATTTCAGCAAGTTAAGAGACGCCAGATTGCAGGCGGTGTCATCGAGGTGCATGTACTCGGCGCAGGGGTTCGAGGCGTTTATCCTCCCGTCGGCGGGGCAGGTGTGCCATTCATTGATGGTGGTGTCGTACTGCACGCCGGGGTCGGCGCAGGCCCAGGCGGCGTAGGCGATCTGGTCCCACAGGTCGCGGGCCTGGAGCGTCCGGCGCGGCTTCGGGTCGCGCCCCTCGGCCCGGGCCTTCTCCAACTCGGTGCGCCAGTAGAGGTGCCAGGGGCCGTCCTTCCGCACGGCGTCCATGAAGGCGTTGCTGACGCGCACCGAGTTGTTGCTGTTCTGGCCTGAGACGGTAGCGTACGCCTTCGAGTTCCAGTCGGTGTCGTACTCCTCGACGTGCAGCGCGGTGAAGCCCTGCCGGGCCAGCTGGATGACGCGCTCGACGTAGTTGAGCGGCACCAGGGCGGCGCGGGCGTCGGCGACGGCCTTGCCGAGGTCGGCGTTGCGGGCGGGGTCGAAGCGGTCGGCCGGCCTGGTCCCGCCGTGGCAGGCCTTCATGACGGCGTTGAGGTGCCTGTTGAGCAGCTTCGAGCCGGTCACCAGCGCCGCGACTTTCTGCTCCTCGATCACCTTCCAGTTGACGAAGTCCTCGATATCAGGGTGATCGAGATCGAGAATGACCATTTTGGCCGCGCGGCGCGTCGTTCCTCCAGACTTTATCGCTCCGGCAGCTCTGTCACCGATCTTGAGGAAGCTCATCAGCCCGCTCGACTTGCCGCCGCCGGAGAGCGGCTCGCCCTCGCCGCGCAATGAGGAGAAATTCGATCCCGTACCGCTGCCGTACTTGAAGATGCGCGCCTCGCGGACCCACAGGTCCATGATGCCGCCTTCATTTACCAGGTCATCGGATACGGATTGTATGAAGCAAGCGTGGGGTGCCGGCCGCTCGTAGGCCGACGTGGAGCGCGTCACCTGCCCGGTGGCGGGATCGACGAAGTAGTGCCCCTGGGGCGGCCCCTCGATGCCGTAGGCCCAGTGGAGGCCCGTGTTGAACCACTGCGGCGAGTTGGGGGCGGCCATCTGCGCCGCCAGCATGTGGCAGACCTCGTCGTGGAAAGCCCGGGCGTCGCCCTCGGCGGAGAAGTAGCCGCCCTTCCAGCCCCAGTAGGTCCAGCAGCCGGCCAGGCGGCGGAAGACCTGGCGCGCATCGGTCTCGTGGCCGGCGCGGGGGTCGCCGTCGGCCGGGCGGCTGGCCTGGAGCCACTCCGGGACGCCGGCCTCGGCGACGCGCTCGCCGCGGGCGGGCAGGCCGGCGCGGCGGAAGTACTTCTGGGCCAGGACGTCCACCGCCACCTGCGACCAGCCCTCGGGCGCGAGCAGGTCCTTCATCTCAAAGACCACCTTCCCGTCGGGGTTGGCGATCCGCGAGGTGCGCGGCACGAACTGGAAAGCCGTGAATGGATCTTGTCCCTCAGTGGTGAAACGGCGGAGGAGATGCATGGTAGCCTTCAGCAGGGGAGTTCCAGAAGTCGCTAGCTCCACAGGCGAACAGCCCTCAAGTGTCCTACTAATCTCCCTCGTTGGCCATCGGAGTCTGGTGAGCAGAACCTGTTTCTGTCAGGTCGTGTTCCGGTTGTAACGATGCCGAAGAGTCTTCTGCGCGATGACTTTCCCTCAAGGCAGCCCCTGCATTTTCTGCTCTTGAAGGCCACGTCGGCATTTTATAACCTAATTGATTTCTGTACAGGATCGCACTGCTGACCTGTGGCTCGTTTACGGCCCCCTCTCCGTGGCTGTTCCCATTTCGTAAGCTGAAAGCACAATGCAAGTTACGAGAGTGAGCAGTAGCCGCCTTGACTTCAATGCGAGAATCTGGTCTACGACAGCTGCGCGCAGCTGATGTCCGTACCAGATTCACGGCGGTTTCCCGCGGCTGCCGTGGCCTGGCGATGACAGATGTTCGCAGCCGACAGAAAAAGGGAGGGACTCCATGGGCCTGTTACCGGACTGGCACATCGAGCGCGACATCAAGATCGAGCCCTTCGCGGCCAACGCCAGCCGGCGCGGCGTCATCTCCTTCGGGGTGACGAGTTACGGCTACGACGTGCGCGTCGGCCGCAAGTTCAAGGTGTTTACTAACGCCCGCTGCGCCGTCGTCGATCCCAAGCGTTTCGACCCCGCCTCGTTCGTGGACATCGAGGGCGATTACTGCCTCATCCCGCCGAACAGCTTCGCGCTGGCCGAGACGATCGAATACCTGGAGATCCCGCGCGACGTGCTTGGCGTCTGCCTGGGGAAATCGACTTATGCGAGATGTTTTAGCGAAAATACTCGCGTCGCCCTCGTGGACGGGACGGCCCCGACGCTCGGCGAGATGGCGGCGCGCGCGGCGGGCGGCGAGCTGTTCTGGGGCTATAGCATCGGCCCGTATGGGCGGCTGATGGTGACACTGCTGGAGGCGCCGCGGCACATCGGCCGGGACGTCCTGATCGAAGTCGTCCTCGACAGCGGCGAGGCCATTCAGTGCACCCCGGACCATCTGTTCCTCATGCGCGACGGGCGCATGGTCGAGGCCCAGGCGCTGCGCCCCGGCGACTCGCTCATGCCCCTCTACCGCCAGCTGGTCCGCGGCTACGAGGTTCTCTACATGCCGCTTAACGGCCACCTCTTCCCAACGCACCGGCTGGCGGACGAGTGGAACTTGCGGCACGGCATCTACCCGGACGTTGCGGACACGCATCGGCACCACCGCGACCACGACCGCCGGAACAACCGGCCGACGAACATCGAGCGGATGAATGCTAGCGAACACATTCGCCATCACAATAAAGAAACCTTCGGCGCGGACTTCGACCCCGATGAGCACAGCCTGGCCATCCGGGAGGCATTCGAGCGACTCCGGCAGACGCCCGGCTGGTCGGACCACTTCTCGGAGGTTCAGCAGGAGAGGGCGATCCGGTTCTGGACCGATGAGCAGTACGCGGAGGTAAGGGCGCGCGTCTTGGCCCAGCGCCAGGACCCGAGCGATGAGACTCGGCAGGCGCACCGCGAGGCGATGCTGCGCCGTTACAGCGACCCGGCGGAGCGCGAGCGACACGGACTCAAGATGGCGGAGGCGTGGGCGAAGGACGACGGGACACGCCGCGCCATGCAAGCCGAGGTCGCGCGGGGCATCAACTTGCGTGAGGAGATTACGGCTGAAGTCGTTCGGGCCGCCCTTGACCAGACCGGGTCGATTCGGGGGGCGGCGCGTCTTCTCGGGTGTGATCGCTCCGTGTTTCGTCGCTTCCCCGAGGTCATCAAGGCCTTCCAGGGCCGGGGCGCGGTGCGCAACCACAAGGTCGCGGCAATACGGGACCTTCCCGGCGTCCATGACGTTTACTGCCTGACGGTGCCCGAGGCGGGCAACTTCGCCCTGGAAGCCGAGGTTTTCACCTCCAATTGCGGCATCATCGTCAATGTAACTCCCTTGGAGCCCGAGTGGCGCGGCAAGGTGACGATCGAGATCAGCAACACGACGCCACTGCCGGCCAAGATCTACGCCGGCGAGGGGATCGCGCAAATCTTGTTCCTCCGCGCCGACGCCGTCTGCCGGACGAGCTACGCCGACAAGAAGGGGAAGTACCAGGACCAGAAGGGCTTGACACTGCCCTTCGTCACCGGGCCCACGGACCCGAACGAGTGACTCGTCATGGCCGGGAGGGGAAGATGGCAACGGGCGCAGTATTGCTGTGGGCAGGTCTCATCGCCGCCGGCGAGCCGGTGGAGACCCAATTCGTCCAGGTGGCGCCTCAGGAGCGGCCGTCGGTCGAATGGCGGCGCAGCCCCCGGGCGCGGCGGGCGGTGGTGCTGGTCCAGGGGCTGATGCCGCACCCGTTCAGCAAGGAGAACGTCGAACGGCCGGCGCTGCGCGACTGGCAGAAGCCGGGCAGCGTCCTGGTGAAGCGACTGGCGGCCGACGCCGACGTCTACGCCTTCGGCTACGGCCAGAGCGTCACGGTGGACGAGATCGCCGGGCACGACGCCCTGTGGGGCGGTCTGCTGCGGCTGCGGAAGATGGGCTACCGCGACGTGGTCGTGGTCGGCTACAGCGCCGGCGGGGTGATCGCCCGGCGGCTGGTGGAGGACTACCCGGACGCGGGGGTGACGAAAGTGGTGCAGGTGTGCGCCCCGAACGCCGGCTCCGGCTGGGCGCGGCTGAACGCGGTCCGCAAGAACCAGAAGCCGTTTTTGCAATCGCTCACGAAGGAGGAGCGGCGGCGCGAGTTGCGGTCGCGCCTCGACGTTAGCATCCCCGACGACGTGGAATTCGTCTGCGTCGTCGGCACGCGAGGGCTGGCGGGTGACGGCGTGGTTTCCTTGCGCTCGCAGTGGACGCCGGACTTGCAGGCCCAGGGCATCCCCGCCGTTACCGTCCCGACGGATCACCTTTCGATGGTGCGCTCGCCCGCCGGGGCCGACACGATCGCTGAACTCGTGCGCACGCCGCAGCCGCGCTGGAGTCAGGCGAAGGTGGCGGCGGCGCGCAAGGGCATTCTCGGGGACTGAGCGCCCCGGACGTCCGGTTTCGCCGGCCGGAAGGGTTGACGCCCCAGTGGGGTTGCCCTAAAGTGGGATGAGTTAGGCCGACAGTTGGACAGATAGCTCAGCTGGTAGAGCGAAGGACTGAAAATCCTTAGGTCGCCGGTTCGATCCCGGCTCTGTCCACTTGCAGCACAAGGACTTATGGCAAGTGTTACCCTTCCCTACCGGTCAGCGGTAGGGCCAGCGGTAGGGAAGGATCCCGGATGCCCTACCCTTCCCCTTCTCGTCCTTCACCGGGTCAGTCGCAGCTTCCTTTGCCTCGGGGGCCGGGAGCTGTGGCGCGAACAACTTTGGAAGCGTCGGTCGGAGTTTCCGACCCGCGTCGATGTATCCCCGCGTCGTTTGCCAACTCTTGTGCTGCATCAGGTGCTGGAGCACTACCTCGGGCAGGTCGGCGTTCATCGTGGCGAACGCGCGGCGCAGGTCGTGAAAGCCGTAGACGTGACAGTGCCGCGTGTGTTCGTGCTCCCGCCGACATGGCAGGTTGATCCCCGCGGCCTGTTGGAGGTCCGCCCATTCCTCGTCCAGCGTGCGGCGGTGATGTGGCCACGGGAACACTCGTTCCCCCGCCGCGGCCAGGCGCCGCAGGTGCTCGACGGCCAGGGGGTGCAGAGCAATCAGCGCGTCGCGCTTCCCCTTGTTCTCCTCCGCGACGCTGAACGCCGTGCTCGATCCCTAGACCGTCCATGGCCCCTCTCCTGTTCTCCTGTTGGTCCGATGAGGTGAGGGGTAGCAAATCACGGGCCGTGACGGCGGAATGGCGGATGACGCCGGGGAAGTGAAGGCCGGGGGCCGAAGACGCCGGGCGTTGGAGTAGGTTGGGACGGTCGGGCAGGCTGTGCCCGCGTGCGGGGCGGCACGCGGGCTGTGCGTAACCAGCCCACACCTGTGGCGGGGTCACGCGGGGCAGCGATAACCCGGCACGCCCTCGTTGGCTATGCAGGGGCCTCGGCAACCGGCCGGCGTTCCACCGCCAGCCAGCTGCTCGTCCGGCCCTCTCGGCTTATCTCCGTCGCGACTGGATCAACAACGTCGTCCCGATGACGAGGAGGCCGATGTGGACGTAGAGGAGGAACCGAGGCCCCTTCCTGCGTCGGTTGACCGCCCGGCCCAGGAAGACCGCCGCCACGGCCGGGGGCAAGGACAGGAAGTAGTAGCGGGTCACGGCGGGCACCCACAAGCCAGCCAGCCAGTAGCCGCCCATGCCGACCGAACCCGAAGGCCGACCGGATCAGCGTGGCCAGGAAGACCACGGCCAGAACTGCAATGAGCGTCCAGTCCGCACCCATCGCGTCCTCATGGCGAGCCGCGTACCGGTCTTTGCCACTCCCGCCACGCTGGCGTAATCTTACCAACGGGCGGCCGCCACGTGCCAAGGGGGATTGCTCATGTTCGGGAAGCTACGCCTGATCGACCTGAGCGTGCCTCTGGAGAACGACGCGGCGCACGAGCCGATCCCGGCCCGCGTCACCTACGCGACGCACGACGGGGAGGGGCTTCGGCAGATGCGAGAACTGCTCGGGGTGAAGCCCGAAGACCTGACCTACTCGGGCGGCCTGGGGTGGGCCGTCGAGCAGGTCCAGGCGATCACGCACACCGGCACCCATGTCGATGCCCCGTACCACTACGGCCCGGCCTCTGAGGGAAAGCCCGCCCGCCGCATCGATCAGGTGCCGTTGGAGTGGTGCTTCGCCCCCGGCGTCGTCCTCGACGTGCGGCACAAGGCCCCCGGCGACTTCATCACGGTGGATGACCTGCGGGCCGCCCTGGACCGCATCGGGCATCGCCTGCGAGCGCTCGACCTCGTGCTGCTGCAGACGGGGGCCGACAAGCGGCTGGGCTCCTCGGCCTACTTCGAGCAGCCGGGCCTGGGGCGGGAGGGCGTGCTGTGGCTGGTCGAGCAGGGGGTGAAGGTCATCGGCATCGACGCCTACACCCTGGACCGCCCCTTCGCCAGCATGGTGGCTGATTACCGGCGGACGGGTGACGGGCGGTTCATCTGGCCGGCACACTTCGCCGGCCTCACGAAGGAATATTGCCAGATCGAGAAACTGGCCAACCTTGACCTGATCCCCCGCCCCCACGAGTTCTATGTCTCCTGCCTGCCGGTGAAGATCAAGGACGCCAGTGCCGGCTGGTGCCGGGCGGTGGCCCTCGTCCCGGAATGATGCTTCACCGTTAATGGCCACCGGGGGGCACTCTGGCCGAGTGGCGGCGGAAGTCGGCGACGCTCCTTCAGGCGGATGGCAAGACTATAGCCAAGGCTGAGCCTCACGCAGCATGAGTTCTTTCCCGTGCGGACTTGCTTCGGGCGGAGAGCGGTAAAGGGGCTCAGCGGAAAGTCCTCGCCGGACGGAAGCCGACGTTGATGTCACGGTACGCCGGGACGTACCTGTAACGGGTGGCAGAACGCACGCTCCACGGAGGGTAGTCGAACGAGCCGCCACGCAACACACGGCCAAGTTTGTCCGTAATATCTTTTTTATCCTCAATGTCCTCGGCTGCCTGCCCCCCCCCCGCCCCAGAGGAGTAATAGGCAAACGACTCCTGGCACCACTCCAGGGCGTTCCCCAGCATATCGAACAGCCCGAAATCGTTCGGCTTCAGCCGCCCCCCCGCCACCCCCAACCGGCCCGGCACCCCCGGCAGCATTCCCTCGCCCTGCGAGTTCTTCGTATACCACGCATCCTTCCCCAGCAGTTCCTCCCCCTCACCGTAGTAGCGGCTGGTCACTGCCCCTGCCCGACAAGCATACTCCCACTCCGCCTCGCTTGGCAGACGGTAGCCCGTCCTGCGCAGGTAGTCCGGGGCGAGCCTGATCCCCTCGGCGTATTCGCCGTCCTTGTTCGGCAGGTAGCACCACTGGTCTTCGGGTATCCCTTCCTGCTCGCTGAGCCAGTTGCAGTACGCCGCCGCATCGTACCACAACACGCTGTTCACCGGGCAGTCTCCGGTCAGGGAAGAGTCCTTGTTGTAGTCATGGCCCTTGCGGAAGCGGAGGAACTGCTCGACCGTCACTTCCCTGGCGGCGATGGCGAAGGGGCCGCCGATCCGCTTGCTGTGCTGCATCTCGATCTTACCTTCGGCCCCTCCTTCCCGACCAGCCTCCGTGGGCGGCGAACCCATCAGGAACGTCACCGGGCCGGGGATCACCACCATCGTCTGCCCCTGCCCGTTGACGTACCACTGCCCCCGGCCCTTGTCCTTCAGGATGCCCTCCCGGGTCGGCCCCAGTTTGGCCTCCCGCCTCGCACGAACCTCCTTCCCGTCCCCCCGCCACTCGTCCTCGATCTGCTTGACCTTGGCCTGCTGGCCCCACAGCAACAGCAACCATTCCGCCGCCCCGTGCAGGCCGGCGTCGGCGTCGTCTCGGTACAGGTCGAACAGTTTGGGCAACAGCACCTCCCGCTCGTCGGGCGAAAGCGCCTTTTCCCCAAATTCGCCCAGGGCCAGCAGCAAGGCCCGCCGGATTGACACATCCGGTTCCTCATCGAAACGCTTGACGACGGCCCTGGCGTCGGCCCCCAGCGCGCTGAGGCGGTGGATGAGGTAGCTCCGCACACGGGGGTCGGGGCTGTGCTTCAGGAGTGTCCAGACCTTCTCAGGGCGGCCCATCTTGAGGAGTGCCACCGCCGCATTCGCCTGCCGCTTCGCCAGCCCTTCCTTGTCGTCCTCCCTGGCATCGGCGGGCGGTTGCTTGTCTCTTTCGCCGCTCATGAGTGCTGCCGCCTGCTCGCCGTGGGCCTGGAACTTCGGGTACAGCACGGCGAACTGCTTGTCGTCGCCGTCCATGAGAAGGTCGGCCAGGACGCTGGTGTGGTCGCTGGCATAGTCGGCGAGGATGGTGGTGGCGAACGAGCGCTCGCCCTCCAGCCGCCCTCGGTTGCGGTAGACCTCGGCCAGTGGCTCCAGCAACCGCTCCCGCACGGGACGGAGCATCTCCAGCAGCGGTGTGTAGTGGCTGGGGTTCTGCTGCACGGCGGCGAGCAAGTGCCCGGTGACGAACGCCGACGCCTTCTGCCAGCGCCGCCGATTGCTGTCGTCCTTGGTCACGTCGAAGCTGGCCAGGGCACAGGCCGCCCGGAAGCGCTGCTCCGGCTGCGCCTGCGCATCGTCCTGCACGCCCCACAGCCGTTCCACCAGGGCGTCCCGGTGCCCCGCCAGGGCGTCCCGGATCACCGGCAGTTCGGTCGGCCGGGCACTCAGCAAGCGCCGGTAAAGGTAATCGGCCTGGCTGTCATCTTTGGGCAGCAGGGCCAGGCTGGTGTGGAGTTTCTGGCGGGAGTCGTCGGCCGCCCTCTCGTTCTCCTCCCTCAGTTTCGGGTCAACCCAGGCCCGGTAGGCGTCCATCTCGGCGACGATGCCCGGCACCTGGGCCGTTTCGGCATCGAGGAGGCGCTGTACCAACCCGTCAGCATGGCTGACCTTGTTCCCCTCCACGACCCGGGCACGGACGCCGAGTCCGAGCAGCGTGACCATCAGGAGCATCACGGCGAGGGCCAGGCCCCGCACCCCATGATGACGGCCCGCCTTCCGCATCATGTTCTTCTGGGAAGGCGTCCAGTCCTTCTTGCGGCTGAGCAACCGGATGTTGATCCATTCCCACCAGGCGGGCAGATGCCGGTTCTCGGGCTTGGCGTTCCAGGCCGCCGCCCGATCCGCCAGCCGCAGTTCGGCCCGGCCCCGCCTCGTCTCCTTCCGCTTGCGGGTCAGCCAGTCCCGCAAGGAGTGGACGAGGTAATCGTGGGTCAGTTGGTAATATCTGCTGCCAGGAGAGGCTTGAGACTGCTGGCCTTCCCCATCCACCCCTCCGGGTTCGGTCGGCGTGATGAGGCGCAGTTCGCCGTCGAGGAGGCGGATCAGGTCGGTGAAGTCTTTGGGGCGGTTGGCGTATCCCGAGGCCCCCAGCAAGTCGGCGTCAGAGCGCATGTGGCCCTTGATGTCGCTCCCGGATTCGGGCAACAGGGCCTTCAGCACGGCCCTCGCCGCTTTCTGGTGGTAGCGGTGTTCCGGCGGGGCGGTGGAGGCACTGAACGTCTCTTCGAGAAAGGTCACGCCGATGCCTTCGGTGCCGCCTACTTCCTTCAACGTGGCGGGCGACCAGGACTTGCCCTTCATCATCTCGGCAAACAGGGCCAGGCGGACGCAGATGACCTTGCCTTCCAGGGCCAAACCGGACACCGCCTGGTTCAAGAAATCGTGCTGCTCCTTGCCTGTTTCGCCGTGCCTTTCTGGAAGTTTGCCGAAAGCCCTGCCGAACGCTGCCAACACCTTTCGGGCGTGGTCCTTGTCAAAGAGATCGACCAGGGCGCTGTTGTGGCCTTCAAGAAGCCTGACCTCAAGTTCCTTCAAGAACCGGCTGACGGCGAGCCAAAAGTCATCTCGCACCATGACGACGCACTGCACACGGCCACCGTCGCATTGACGCAAGGCTTGCACGAGTTCGCTGTTAGCCTCCTCCTTCTTGGCGTGCAGCCACTGCTCGAACTGGTCGAGGACGATCAGCACCTTCTTGCCGCCTGGGATGCCTTGGCCTCTGCGAAGAGCAGCAATCGTCTCGACCAGCCCGCCATCACCCCGCAGGTCAGGACACGCCTTTCGCAGCCCCTTTAGCAGCCGGGCCTCGGTTTCGTCAGCCGTTGCCTCGACGTAGACGGAAATCACGTCATCGGACAGCCGGGGGAGCAGTCCCGCCTTCACCAGCGACGACTTGCCGCACCCGGAAGGCCCGTAAATCAGGCCCACGCTGAACGTGTTGTCTGCGTCCGCCTCCTCAATTCGGGTCTTCCAGAAGCGAATGCTGTCGGGCAAGCCGTCACGGTCACGGGGGCCGGGCAGCAGTACGAGGAAGAAGTCGGCGTCGTGGGCGTCGAAGGAACGCAAGCCTTTCGGCACGATCTTGAGGGGCTGGCTGTCCGAGGGCGGGGCGGTTGGCGTGGGCAACTCGGTCGCCGCTTGCGGCTTAGCGCTCGCCCCTGGTAACGCGAGCGCTAAGCCACAAGCGGCGTTCTGATCGCCAAGGAAGTGTCGCAGGTCGTCGGCCAGATCCTGCGCCGTCGTGTACCTTTCGGAGCTGCGCTTCGCCAGGGCCTTGAGGCAAATCCGTTCCAGCTCCTTCGGGACGGTGGTGTCCCACTGCCGCGGCGGGCGCGGCTCGTGCGTGGCGATCTGCTCCAGCAGTTCCTCCCGCGAGTCCCCCTGAAACGGCCGGCGTCCGCTGAGCAACTCGTAGAAGACCACGCCCAGGCTGAAGACGTCGGTGCGGCCGTCCACGCGGTGCCCTTCGCCGCGGGCCTGCTCGGGGCTCATGTAGGCGGGCGTCCCGGCGTAGCGCGGGCCGTGGCCCACGTCCTGCTCCCGAAAGGCAAGGCCGAAGTCGGCGACGAAGGGCCGGCCGGTGGCGTCGAGCAGGATGTTGCCGGGTTTGACGTCGCGGTGGACGACCCCCCGCTGGTGGGCGTGCTGCAGCGCGTCGGCGACCGCAGCCACCAGAACCGCCGCGGCGGCCGGCGCGGGCCGGTCGTGGCGGATCGCCTCGGCCAGGGTGCGGCCCTCGATGAACTTCGACACGATGAAGCACGGGAAGTCGGGGGTGCCGCCCACGTCGAAGACGGGAACGATGTGGGGGTGGTCGAGGTGGGCGGCGGTACGGGCCTCGGCGAGGTAGGCGGCGGCGTCCTGGGGCCTGGCGATGAGGTGCCGGTGCGGCACCTTGACCGCCACCAGGCGCTGGAGCTGCTCGTCGCGGGCCAGGAAGACCCGGCCGAAGCCGCCCTCGCCCAGCAGCCGCTCGACGCGGTAACGGCCGACGAGCGCCGGCAGCAAGGCGGCTGGGGCCGGTGCGGCTGCGACGAACTGCCCTTCACCCTCCGGCGCGGTCCTCAAGGGGTCGGGGTGTTCGCTCATGGGGCCTCGGGGGCGGGGAGCATCGTCGTCGCTTCGCCGGCCGATCATAGCAGACCGGAGGACCCGTTGCCATGAGTTGCTTGCGGCGCCGGCCTCACGGCGGTGAGCCGGACCGCCGGGCGACGCGCGCCAGCGCCGCCTTCGCCTCCCGGGTCAGCCACGCCCCCGGCGCCCCCTCGGCGAGCTTTTGCAGCCACAGGGATGAGGAGTGGCGCATCGTCACCCGCGAGTTCACGCTTTCCAGGCGCTGCCGGCGGGGCGAGCCTGCACCGCTCCGCTCCCTCTTCATCACCTCGGCCTCGGAGGGCCGGATGCGGCCGCCTCCCCGGACGATACGGCCCGGCGGGGCCTTCGAGCCGGATGGCCTACCAGACCCGCCGGGCCAAACACTTCCTTCGGCCGGGCCGTCCGGGGACGGCACGACACAGGGCGGCGGCCTGGACTTTGCACCCTGGCACGCTCCGCGGGACACTCGGACCCGCGGATTCCGGCCTGACGAACACACAGGCTCGTCGCAAGGTACTCGCCGCGCGAAACCCGATGTTGTTGTTGCGGTTCGCCGGCTCGTTCCTGTTGCGGTTGGACGAGCGCACGTTCAACGGATTGTTGTTGAACGCGCCGCCACGCAACGAACGGCTACTTGGCCGCCGTCCTGCGGAAGGGATGTTCCTGGAACAGCCGCTCCCGCAGTCGATAGGTATCGGCCTGGCCGGCGTGGCCAATCCCGCTCGTCACCCGCCGCACCACCACCTCTTCCGAGGAGATCTCGTTCCGAGCGTACTGCCCCTGCATGCGGCGCAGGCGGCGGCGGAAGCGCCACACGTTCGCCTTCGCCAGAAGCCGGTGCGTGCGGAAGACGCTGTAGCCGACTCCTGGGGGTTGCTGTGGTCGATGATCCGGCCGGCCAGCCAAAGCACGTCGGGGTCCTTGACCTTGCGGACCAGCAGCCCCTTGAGCACCCGGTGGTCCAGGGACGGGAAGAACTTCTGCACGTCGGCCTTGAGCACGTAGCGAAAGCGGCGGGCGAAATGCTGGCAGCGGGCCACGGCGGCGTGCGTGCCCCGGCCCTTGCGGCAAGCATACGAGTCGGGCAGGAAGGTTCGCTCGAAGAGCGGTTCCAGTACCCGGGTCAGGGCGTGGTGGACGACGCGGTCGCGGTAGGGGGCGGCGCTGATCAAGCGCGGCTTCGGCTCGCAGAGGACGAACGTGCGGTAAGGCCCGGGGCGATACGTCCTTGTCCGCAACTCGTCGTGCAGCCGCCACAACTCCCGTTCCAGCCCGAAGTGGAAACGGGCCACGTCGGGCCGGCGGCGCTTGCCCTTGCAGGCCGTCTCGGCGGCACGCAGCAGGTTCTCAAACCCGATGAGTCGATCCCAGATGTAGCCGACCCGTTTCATGACTTGTGGCTGCTTTTCAGCCAGCCCCCGACCAGGCGGCCGATCTCGTCGATGGCCTTGGCGGCGAAGCCGTAGCTGTTGACCTTGAGGCACTGCAGGTCCTTGGCCAACCGCATCTGGAAGCGCAGCACCTCCAGGGTCAGGTTGGCCTGCCCCAGCAGCGCCTGCCTCTCGCGGGTGTAACGCGCCCGAATCAGGGTTTCCAGCAGGTCGTAGAGATTGCGCTCAATCCGCTCCCCGAGCACGAAGCGGTGGCTCCGCGGGAAACGGCCGGTGTGGTGGCACGACCACAGGACCAAGTCATAGGCCCGCGCGATGACGACCAGTTCCTCTTGCCCTTGAGCCATTGCCAGCCGATGCCTCCGCAGTATGATCTCAACAAGAGATATAGATAATTAAAGGATATCAAAAGTATACATATAATGTTTTGTGCCGGCCCAGACAAGTGGTAAAGCAGTAAAGAGGCTCAGCGGAAAGTCCTCGCCGGGCGGAACCCGATGTCGACGTTGCGGTTCGCCGGCCCGTACCCGTAGCGGTCGGCGGAGCGCACGAGCAACGGATCGCTGACGAACGCGCCGCCACGCAACGAACGGCTACTCTTATTATCTACTTTATCGTCTAATTGTTTATCTTTTATATCTGCAAACTCTTCATATCTGTTGTGGCACCATTCCCAGGCGTTGCCGTGCAGGTCGAACAGCCCCAGGTCGTTCGGCCGCAACGATCCCACCGGGCGCGACCGTGATGGAGAGTTGGCCACGTACCAGGCATACTTGCCCAGCAGATCCTCTGCCTCCCCCATCGACCAGCCCGTCACGCTCCCCGCTCGGCACGCCAACTCCCACTCCGCCTCCGCCGGTAAACGATACCCCGACAGGCCCAGGGCGTTAGCCTTCACCTTCATCCCTTCCGCGTACTCCCCCTTCTCATTCGGCACGTAGCAGCGCTGCTGCTCAGCAATTCCCTCCTTCTCGCTCAGCCAGTTGCAGTATGCCGCCGCGTCGTACCAACTGACCGAATTCACCGGGCAGTCCTCGGTCGGGGCATACTCCTTGACGTACGCGTAGTCCTTGCGGAAGCGCAGGAACTCCGCCACCGTCACCTCCCGCGCCGCCAGCGCGAAGCGGCGCTCGACGCGCACCGTCACGCGCTTGTCCCCATCCTCCGTCTCGAACTCCCCGGGCGGCACGATCGCAAACGTCTGCCGCTGGCCGTTGACATACCACTGCCGCTTCCCCTCCACCTTCCCCGTCGCCAAGTCCCGGTCGATCCCCTCGACCTTCTCCTGCTGCCCCCACTGCCGCAGCAGCCAGCCCGCCGCCCCGTGGGTCCCCGGGTCGGGATCGTCCCGGTATAACTCCAGCAACCGCGGCCTCAGGGCCTCGCGTTCGGCCGGCGGCAATCGCTCCCCATCAAACTCCCCCAGCGCCAGCAACAACGCCCGACGCGCCGACACGTCCGGCTCCCGCTCCGGGCTCAAGCGGGCGATCACCGCTCGGACCTCGACGCCGCCCGGACCAAGACGGTCGATAAGGTAGCTCCGCACGGTCGGGTCGGGGGCATGACGCAGCAGCGGCGCCACCTTCTGCCACCGCCCCAGCGCCGCCAAGGCCACCGCCGCGTTGGCCTGCCGCCGGGCCAGGGCCAGCCGCGCTTCCCCATCGGCCCGCGCGCCGGCCTCCTCCGCAAGGACCTTCTCCAGCGGGGCGAAGGCGTCGGGCACGGCCTCGGCGTAGCCGGCGTAGACCCCGGTGATGGTGCGCCGCTCCGCCGCGCTGCGTTTTTCCTCCAGCAGCAGGACCGCCAGCGGCGGCAGCAGGTGCCGGCCCACCGGCTTCAGCGCCCCGGCCCACGGACCGATCACCAGGGCGTTCTCCGCCACCAGCCGCGCCGCCACGTCGCCGCTCACCTTCTCCCAGCGGCCGTCGTCCGGCGCGTACGCCGCCAGGGCGCAGGCCGCCCGCAGGCGCTGCCCCGGGTCGCCCTTGGCGTCCTCCAGCACCGCCCAGAGCCGCTCGCCCAGCGTCTCGGCGTGGGGCCGCAGTTCCTCCCGGAGCACGATCACCTCCTGCGGCTCAGCGGCTAGCAGGCGATCGTAGAGGTAATCCACCTGCCCGCCATCCCCCGGCAGCAGGGCCAGGCTGGCATGCAACTGCTTGCGGGCGTCGCCATTCGCCTCGGCCTCGGCGCGGGCTTGATACAGCGGCCCGTCGAGCCAGCGGCGGTAGGGCGCCATGTCCCTGACGACGGCCGGCACGTCCTCCGTCGGGGCCCGCAGCAGGTTGTCCATCAGGGCTTGCGCCCGCAGCCGGCCGTGGACCTCCCAGCCGATCCCCAGAAGCAGGAGCAGGACGGCGGCCACGGCCAAGCCCCGCACGAGGTGATAGCGGCCCGCCCGCCGCATCATCTGCCGCTGCGGCGGTGTCCAGTCCTTGCGCCGCGTCAGCAGCCGGATGCTGACCCACTGCGGTAGCGAGGGCAGCTGGCGGCTCTCCGGCCGGGCCGTCCAGACGGCGGCCCGGTCCGCCAGCAGCAGTTGGGCCCGGCCGCGCCGCGTCTCCTTCTGCTTGCGCGTCAGCCAGTCGCGCAGGGAATGGACCAGATAATCATGGGTCAGTTGGTAGTATCGTTCACCAGCCCGAAGCGCCAGCGAGGCAGCGCCTGAATCCTCGCTGGCGCTTCGGGCTTGTGTCCCGTCGCTGGCGCTTCGGGCTTGTATCTCGCTGGCGCTTCGGGCTTGTGTCTCTTCCGCCCCTTCCGGATCGGTCGGGGTGATGAGGCGGAGTTCGCCATCGAGGATGCGGAGCAGGTCGTCAAAGTCCCTGGGGCGGCCGGCGTAGCCCGACGCCGCCAGCAACTCGGCATGCGACCGCATGTGGCCCTTGATGTCGGTGCCGGATTCGGGCAGCAGCGCCTCGAGGACGGCCCGAGCCGCCTTCTGGTGATAGCGGTGCTCCGGGGGAGCGCTGGCGGCACTGAACGTCTCCTCCAGGAAGGTCGCGCCGACGCCCTCAGTGCCGCCGACGTCCTTCAACGTGGCGGGCGTCCACGACTTGCCTTTCATCATGTCGGCAAACAGGGCCAGTCGAACGCAGATGACCTTGCCTGCCTGGGCCAGGCCCTGAACGGCTTGCTCGAGAAACGGCTTCTGGTCCTTGCTCGTCTCGCCGGGGTTCTCGGGAAGTTTGCCGAACGCACGCCCAAAAGCGGCCAGCACCTTCCGGGCGTGGTCCGTGTCGAAGAGATCGACCAGGGCGCTGTTCTGCCCTTCAACAAGGCGAATCTCCAGGTCTTTCATGAACCGGCTCACTGCGAGCCAGAAATCATCCCGCACCATGACCACGCACTGCACGCGGCTCCCGTCGCACTGCCGCAGGGCTTGAACCAGTTCCGTATTCTCCTCTTCCTTCCTGGCGTGCAGCCATTGCTCGAACTGGTCCAGGACGATCAGTACCTTCTTGCCCGCCGGGAGGCCCTGCCCCCGGCGCAGTGCGGCCAGCGCCTCCTTCAGCCCCAGGTGAGCGGGCAGGGCTGGACACCGCTTCCGCAACCCGTTCAGCAGGCGCGGCTCCGTCTCCTGCGCCGTGGCCTCGACGTAGACGGCGATCACATCGTCCGACAGCCGCGGCAGCAGGCCCGCTCTGACCAGCGACGACTTGCCGCAGCCCGACGGGCCGTAGATTAGCCCCACGGCGAAGGTGTTGTCGGGGTCGCTTTCCTCGATACGAGTTTTCCAGAAGCGAATGCTGTCCGGCAGCCCTTCGCGGTCCCGGGGGCCGGGCAACAGCTCCAGG
>Ga0209517_10002824_pt1 | contig 24079 bp, 21 predicted proteins | sample PeaSoiMetSII2010_FD_187695 | JGI IMG/M metagenome (GOLD analysis project Ga0209517, IMG submission 187695) | Peat soil microbial communities from Weissenstadt, Germany - SII-2010 (SPAdes) (version 2) | ecosystem: Environmental > Terrestrial > Soil > Wetlands > Peat | place: Germany... | reverse complement strand
AATCCCTTTCCGCCTGCCAGTACCCTTTCAGCCCTTCGTAAACGCTGAGGCCCCGGTTCACCGCCTCACACGAGACATGCAACGTTGCCTCTTCCCAAGGACGTATGTCGCCTCGACAGTAAACCCAACGTGGTTGCTGTAATCCGAGCGCGTAGAGCGCTTGCGGTGCTGGCTTGGTAGTCATATTGAAATCCTTCTCCGAAAGTTCTTATCGCTTCTCAATTTTTCCATGCGCGATTTGAATTCGTGGCAGCTCTCCTATCCATGCAGCGAAAGCGTCGATCAGGGGCGGAGTATTACTTTTCGTGTGTGGAACGCCTCGGCGTAACCGCTGGGGGAGTTCGACTCCATGCCACGAATCCGCATGAGCCCCAAGAAGTTCTCGCGGTCGAACCACCGCTTGGCACGCTGAGACTCGAACGCCTCGAAGAGATAATCGATCTTTTGCTTATAGAGCGGCGCTTCCAATGGCACAAACAGGTTTGGCTGGCCGATGTCTCCATCGTACTTTGGAATCTCGTATTCCAGAATGAGATGGTTTCTGAACGTGTTCCAAGTCAGCTCGGAGACCAGCCGGTGGTCCTGGTGTGCATCGCCGCGCCAGTGCGTGAAAATCACATCTGGGCTGAGTTGGCTCTTCATTTCCTCGAAGAAGTCCTTCACGACTCCGCCACTGTACGGCAGGAAGCCGTCGCGGAAGTCCTTGAGAACGACCTGCTTCTCGCAGCCGGCGGTAAACAGGTCTGCCGCCCTCGTGGCTTCCTGTCCCCGAGGCCCGGAAGCACTGAAAACAACCCAGTGAAATCTGGATCGCGGAAACGATGCCTTGAGACTTAGCAGGGTGCCGCCACAGCCTATTTCGATATCGTCGCAGTGTGCGCCAAGGCAAACGATGGCCAATTCTTCCTTGGTATCTTTCGTTAGATTTAGGGGCAACATCCGCTCAGGGTGATCCCTTACAGTCGAGTCTTAGGACACCAACGATTCTAGTTTACCGCGGTCTGTGACGTTATTTTCGCGCTGTGAAACTTCAGGCAACTCGGGATGAGGAGCCGCATTGCTGTTCCGTCTCATCCTGGTATAGCGCGAGGGCCCCGGACGGGAGACGAGAAAAATCTGTTCCCTTCAGGAAATCGCCCATCGATGTACCTGTGCAAGCCGAATCGATGTTCGGCGCCCCAGTCCGGCTCCAGACATCGTCCAGGTGCACGGTACGGAAGTCAATGCTGTAACGAGTTAAGTCAGACGTGTTCGGCACCGTCGAGTGTAGTTGCGCGGCGGAGAACTGATAGACAGCGCCTGGCTCGCAAATCAGCCGGAACTGTGGATCGAGTTCTACAGATTCTTCCGGCCTTGGTTGAACGCGGGTGTCAGCTTTCACGTGCTGGGCGGCATTGTGGCGACTCTCCAGATTCCACTTGTGGTAGTTATATCCACTTGAGCTGTTGCGGATTGGCTCTGTCCAATAGCGCGGATGAATCGCCATACAGTTTTCTGAGCTAATCGGGTAAACAGGCATCCACCAATTAATCTGGCAAAACGGCGCTGAATACCACGTGTCCCGATGAGGATGAAACGCGTAGGCGATCCCTGATTTCAGATAGTCGCCGGGAAACGCCGTGCGCAACCGAGGCACGTCAAAATAGGTCTTCTCGAGATCACATCCCAGTTCGGCCAACATTCCCCGGATGTGTTCCTTGGCTCCGGGATGGTGGATGAACTTCGGCTTCAACACCGAAAGCATCTCGGCAGCTTGCTCCGCCGACATTGAGTCTTGGATCTTGCGCGGGTCGAGCGGGCGAAACATTTCCTCCGCCAATTCGCGCGCCAGTTCGCACAGTTTCACGGCACTTGCGCAGGGCGCATGAAAGAAAACGGAACCGTTGTAGAGTTCGTTCCTGCGACGATCGTCGCTGATTTTCGAATCGATGAAGATGTTCATGTCTCTGCCACCTCACCAAGTTTTCTGTCTCTATGAGCTCACACGTCGACGATCAAGCAACAATTCCAGGAGCTGCATGGCCGTTCTTCCATAGGCGCCAAGGAGCGGCCCCCGCAGCGTCAAGGTCATCCAGAATCTGCTTGTCCCTGAACGTATCCATGCACTGCCAGAAACCGTCGTAGCGGTACGACCAGACTTTGCGCTCGGCAATCAACCGTTGGAACGGTTCGTAGATCAGTTCTTCTCCCGGCTTAATGTAACGGAAGATGTCTTTGCGCAGCACAAAGTAGCCTCCATTGACCCAGATGTTGGAGTCTTTCATGCCTCTAATCGCGCGAACGGAGCCGTCGCTGTCCATCTCAACAGTATCCAGACTGCTCGATCGTGGCTGCACCGAGAGAAATGATGCGTAGCAGTCGCGGCGGGAAAATTCCGAAATCATTTGTGGTAGGTGAAAGTCGGTCAGCCCATCGCTATAATTGGCAAGAAACATCTCGTCGCCGTTCAAATACGGCTCCGTCAGACGCAAACGGTCCGCGATCGTTGACCGCAATCCTGTGTCGACAAACGTGATTGTCCAATCGTCGATGTCCCGCTGCATGAAATCGAGCTTTCTGCCGCCCTGCGAGAATACGAAGTCGTTGGATACTGACTCCTCGTATTCGAGAAAATAGTTCTTGATCGCGTTGGCCTTGTAACCGAGGCACAAAATGAAATCCTTGTGTCCGAAGTGCGCGTAGTATTTCATGACATGCCATAGCACCGGACGCGACCCAATCGTGACCATGGGCTTTGGGACATCTTCCGAGTAGCCCCGGAGCCTCATTCCCTCGCCGCCGCAAAACAGAACGACTTTCATTCCTCACCTCACTGTTTTCCGACTCAAGAGACCGCAACTTGAGGGATGGGAACCACGAAACGGCCGCCCCATTCCCGGATGTACTGCAACTGCTCAATGATTTCGTCTTTCAGGTTCCAGGGCAAAATGATGACATAATCGGGTTTTGTTTCGCGAATCCGATCGGGGTGATAGATCGGAATGTGGCTTCCGGGGAGAAAGCGGCCCTGTTTGTGCGGGCTGCGGTCCACCGTATATTCGATGAGATCCTTTCCAATCCCGCAGTAATTCAGAAGCGTCGCACTCTTGCCGGGCGCTCCGTATCCCGCCACCGTCTTGCCCTGCCTCACCGCTGTCAGCAGGAAGTCAACCAGCGCCCACTTAGTCTGTTTCACTTGTAACGCAAAACGCTGATAGCCTTCCATCGAAGCGAGCCCGGCATTTTCCTCTTTCGCAATCAACTTCTCGACACTCGCGTCGATCTTGTGCGTTTGAGATTCCGCTCGGCAGGCGTAGACACGCAGCGAGCCGCCGTGCGTCGACAACTCTTCCACATCAAATAGTTTGAGCCCGTGGGTTTGCATGATGCGCAGTGTGGTAAGCATCGAAAAATACGAGAAGTGCTCGTGGTAGATCGTGTCGAACTCGTTCCGTTCGATCAGCCGCAGAAGATGGGGAAACTCCAGCGTCAGCACTCCATTGGGCTTCAGCAAGATCTTAAGCCCTTCGACAAAATCGTTTAGGTCCGGGACTTGCGCCAGCACGTTATTTCCGAGAACCAGGTCGGCGCAGCGGCCCTCCTCCGCCAACTCAGTCGCTACCTGCACGCCGAAGAACCGCACCAGCGTGGGGACACCCTTTTCGATCGCCACCCTTGCCACATTCGCCGCGGGCTCAATACCCAAGACCGGTACCTGCCGACGGTCGAAATACTGCAGGAGGTAGCCATCGTTACTGGCCACCTCGACGACAAAGCTTTCCTTGCTGAGGGCGAACCGCTTTGTCATGCGCTCGCAGTAGTTTTCGCAGTGCTTAAGCCACGAATCAGAATAGGAAGAGAAATATGCGTAGTCGCTGAAGATATTCTCCGCGCTCTCGTATTGTTCCAGTTGCACTAGCAAGCATCGTTCGCAGACGTAGGCGTGGAGTGGATAGTAGATTTCCCCGCGGTGTAGGTCAGACGCAGATGGATATGTCTCGCAAAGCGGAGACATTCCAAGATCGACAAATGTCCGCTGCAGGGCCGCGCCGCAGAAACGGCACTGTTTGGTTGCGGTTTGGCGTTGTCCGTCCGCAGAAAGAATCACCGTAGCCATCTGTTCTTATACTCTTTCCAGATAAGGAATGACGTAACCACTGCCGTGTCTGCACTCGGTCGCGTAATACTTGCGAAATATTCGCGGAAGCGCAAACAAGCTATTTGACGAATTTATGGCAACAACGATGCGTGTTGCCCTTGGAAAAACGGCAGTATGAACAGGATCCTAACATCGCGGACGGGCTACCGCCATAAAGAGCATAAATCCGAGGCTTCTCGTAATACGAATCTTGCAATTGACCCGCCAAAGTCGGTCAGGTTGGGCGATAATCCGCAGTCGTCAAAATGAGCCTATGTGCTTATAAAATATAGACTTATGTCAACTCACGGACAGCGACGTCAGTTGGAGTTCTTGGTGGAATAGGTGGGGTCCCCGGCCTTTCTGGGAAAAACCTTTCCACTACTTGTCCAGCGCAGGGAAGGGTCCAACTGCCCGGCTTTCAGGAGGTCTCGAATGTGTTTGAGGCGGGTGTAGCGGCCACCTTCCAGGTCTTCGCGCGTAAGTCCGGCAGCGCGATATGCGTTATAGAGTTCCAGCGCACCTTCGCGGGCGGTCCACTGGGGGCGGAAGCCCGGCAAGACGCGGGTGATCTTGTCGCAGTTGATGCGGTAGCACCGTGTGTCTGGACCACCGCCGGGAGCATAGTCCACGCGACATCCTGGAACGGTCTCGGCCACGATCGTGGCCAGATCGCGGATTCGGTAGTTTTCCTCCATCCGGCCAACATTGAAAGTCTCATTGTGGATAGCCCCTCGTGGCGCTTCGAATGCGGCCAGTGCTGCCGCGACAATGTCCCGTATGTGCACGATGGGGCGCCAGGGCGTGCCATCGCTCTTGATTAGGACGCTGCCGGTCGTAAGCGCCGAAGCGACGAAGTCGTTCAGCACGATATCCAGTCGCAGCCGTGGGGACGCGCCGTAGGCGGTGGCGTTCCTCATAAACGTCGGACTGAAATGGTCATCCGCCAGGCGAGCAATATCGCGCTCGGCCAACACCTTGGAGTCTCCATACGGCGTGACGGGATTGAGTGGCGCGGTCTCGTCGTGGATCGCGTCACCCGCAGCGCCATATGTGCTGCAGGATGACGAAAACACAAAGCGCCTCACGCCTGCTGCCTTAGCTAATTCAGCCAGGCGCACCGAAGCCAAGTGGTTGATGTCATATGTCAGCTTCGGATCAAGGTCGCCCAACGGATCATTCGACAGGGCGGCCAGATGCAGCACGCCGTCGAAGCCGTCGAGATCCGCCTTGGAAAGGTCACGGAGATCCTTGCGGACCTCCGGAATCGTCTGGGCTGCTTCCCCAAAATCACAGCCGGCGAAAAGGTCGGCGTCAAGCCCGACGACTTCGTGACCAGCAGAAAGCAACATGGGTCCGGCTACAGCGCCGATATATCCTTTGTGACCAGTCAACAGGATTCTCATACAACTCCTCATTGAAACAGATTTGGCCTCATGAGTATAAGAAAAACGCCTATGAGCGTCGCAAGCTATTTTCGGGCGAGAGCTCGCCCCGATCTGTTCCTTGCTTACCGTCGCCCGGAACGAGCGATAGCAGGTGATTGTGGAGCAACAGGTCCGCCGCGTCACTGATTGAAGCGAACGGAAGACCGGAACGCTCCGCAATGTCTAGCAAGGAGTGCTTTCCGTCGGAAAAATTCAGCATCCAGAGGCGCGCGTTAATCTCCGCTCCGATCGCTTCGCCGCCCGTGGAACGGTAGAGGTTCCGTCGTCCGAGTTGAGGCTCGCAGTAGGGGTTCACATTGACGTACCGCCGATTGTGTTCAAGAACATCCAAAATGGCGGCGCAGACACGGAGCGACTCGACGAGCTGGAGTGGTTGGATGAATTCGAGATTGTCAGCCGAAGTGTGGTACTCAGGATAGTTGCCCCACACGCTTCGCATCAGGCAGCCCACAGCAAGATTGAATCCTGGAGAACAGTATTGCCGCTCGTCATAGCCGGACGGCGAGAATTCTAAAATCTCGGGGGACTCGGTCGAGTGAGTGAGAACATGCGCCGCTGCCCGGTCAATCTCCGCGTTCCCCTGGCGACTCTTCTTGTAATGGAATCGGCCCTTATCTCCAATACCCGTCAAGACCAAACCGTGGCGGATGCGCCCGGCAGTCTCTCGATTTCGCGCAAGCCACGTAATGGCCCCGATTGTGCCGGGAATGAACAGGAATCGATACGAATATCGAAGATCCCGTCCGGAGAGTAGCTGTGCCAGAAAGGTTGCGACTGTCAATCCGGAAAGATTGTCATTCGCGAGCGACGGATGGCAGGCGTGGCACGAAATGAGAACCTCGTCGTCAGACCGGCCAGGAAAATAGCACTCACCGTACGTCAAGTGCCCATCTTCGAGAGTCGAGTCGATGCACACTTCGTACTCTTCGTCCTTAAGAGCCAGCATCTGATTATGGGACAGACAAAATCCCCAGTCTTCCTTGTAGTAGGACGTTCGATAAGGGACCCAGTCGGGATTCTGCGGAATCGTATGCAGATGTGGCTTGAGTTCGCCGAGCGGCATCGTCGCGCGGATCGGCGTACTATAATTCAAAACGTGCAAGTTGCACTTCTGGAAGTCCACAACCCGCTTTCCGGCACGACCTTTGATGTAAGCATCCCGAATATTCCACTCTTTTGGTACGGTCCAATCGAAGACAGGGGTCCCGGTTGGCACCTCCAAGGTTTTCAGCGGAATCCGGTCTCCGATCATGGACAAAGTCCGCCGAATACCGTCGCCGGTAATGCTTCGGCAAATCGGATAAAGCTCACCCGCAAATCGGTGTAATTCCTTGCCGGCTTCTATATTCTTTTGATCGAATTGTTTCAGCAAGCTCATAACTTTATTCAAAATTCGGATAGGATTGGTCGCATTGGGAAATCACTTCCACTTTTTCGGGCCAAACAATCCGGAAAGCTGGATCATCCCACCGCACTCCCCGCGCCGATTTCGCATTGTAGAATTCCGACATTTGATAGAAACCTCGGTGTCGTGTTTCAATGCCAGAAAGCCGTGGGCACATCCCTTTGGTACGTGATGCAGCCGGTACCGACCCAACCACAGTCCATGGAATCGATGCAAATGCTGCCCGCTCAGTCATTGTGGAATCTGCGATTTACCACTCCCGGTATTCCCTCCTGGCAGTGCGGCGACAAGCAGATTCGTTAGAGCAAGAAACAACTGCGATTGCGGCCATCGAAGAAAAGGGACGGTGTGCTTGATTCCGCCCAGGTACACTCTTGTCACCCAGTAGCCCGCGGGGAGCCCGTAATATCGGATCAACCGCGCAGCGAGGGTTTCGGCGAGGGCGAGTGCTTGCGGGATTTCGTCCTTCAGCAATACTCCCAGGCTGATCGCCTCGGCAATATTGTACATCTCGAGACGAACGATCTGGAGACGCGGGGCAATGGCGAATGATTTTGGATTGTCCTGCTCGTCAAACAGAGCCTTGCGATACCACTCATAGCCGCGATGGATCGCCTCTCGGACGTCCGGGCTTTGTAGCTCGCGGTTGATCTTGTAGAGGTTCTTCAGCACGAAGCACGTATGGAAATTGTCGATGAACGCCTCGGCCGGACTGTCGATTGCATACAGCCAGGAGCCGTCAGCCTGCTGGCTCTCCAGGATGAACCGCAGGTTCTTCCAAGCCTTCGCTCGAAAAGCGTCATTTTGAAATCTCCGGGCGGCATCAAAAAGCAAAAAGGCCCGATACGCGCTCGCGTTGACGACCTTGCTTTTGTCGTGTGGTGTATAGCTGGACGCAGCGGAGTGGCTCCCGGTCGGCGTGTCGATGAAATCCTCAAACACAAATGCCGCGATCGAACGCGCAATTTCGAGATAGCGATGGTCGCCCGTCACATCGAACAATCTGGTAAACGCCTCGTAACAATATGGAGTCGCGGTGATGTGCGGGGTACCTTTCGGTATCAGCCCATTCACGTTCTGCCAGTCGAATGGATATCCCCAACAAAATCCCCTGTAACCGGGCACACTCTGGGTCAGGAGTTCGTCGCCCAGACTTTTGGCTTTCATTAACCAAGACTCGGGTGCTCGATCTCGATTTATCTTAACCGAGCGATCGCCCATCGTCGATTGCTGCTTGTGGCTCACCTCATACAAGTTCAGAAACGCCAAGATCAATTGGGCTTCCGCGGTTGGATATCGATCCTTCTGTACGAAGAGTCCTCGCAAACCAGGGAATGCGATTTCCATCCAGATGAGCGGCGCCGTCAAGACGATGCCTGCTGGGTTCCTCTTGTAGAAGAGTTGCCGCGCGAACCTTCCATACCTGCTGCCCCAGACATCGTAGGGGTCATAACTTGCGTAGCCGGACTTATCGAGCCACGCGGCAAACTTATGAATCGCGGACCAGACTTCGTTCACTGTGCAACCGGAATCGGCGTAGGAACCTGAACTCATTCCCGTTGTCGCTTCAGATGTCGCCTCGAACTGAAATGTGCGTCCGATCGCTTCTGGCGGCGGCAAAATGCTGTCAGCGACATTCAGGCTTTCCTCTGACGAAATGCTGTTGTTCCTGTCGGGCTGGGCCATGTAGCGTCCGTGAGAGGTCTATCGTGACAGGCTCGTCGTTGTCGGGACGCCTGGCCGTTCGACCGTGCGGTGCCCGGTACAAAACAAGTCTTCCATCAGGCTCAAGTAGCGTCGTTTCATCACATCCCAGCAGATCGGCTCATATTCCTGCTCAGCCCTGGCGGCCAGACGGGAACGCAATCCACTGTCGCGATAGAGGCGCACCATCTGCTTCGCCAGATCCGCCGGGTCATTGGGCTCAAAATAAGCCAGCGCATTATCGCTGAAGTAGAGTTGTATCGCCTTCAGACGGGAAATTACGACTGCCTTGCCCATGATGATGTATTCCGGCAGTTTATTAGGGGACGCATACTCCAGGAATACGTCGCGGCGGATCGGCAAAATCCCGATATCGCATTTGTCCAACCACCCCGGGATATCCGTTGGTAGGACCTGCCCAATGAGCCTGACCTTCGAGGCTATTCCGAGTCGCTGCGCCAATGCTTCCAACGAGCCCTTTTCGGGCCCGCTCCCCAAAATCCAAAACTCTGCACTAGGCATTTCCTTTTGCGCCATTTCAAAAGCCTGAATCGCGATATCGAGGCCATACACCTTGGTTAGAGTTCCGTGGTACATCATCACGAACGTCCCCGGCGCCGCAGCAGCGCCTACCCCCGAGCGTGACGTAAAATTGGTCTCGTCCGCCGAGTTCATAATGACGGTCGATTTCGCCTTGGATAGCCCGCGGTCGACGAGGAGGTCCCGAATTGGTTCGTTGATCGTGATCACATGATCCGCGAACTCGAAGCTGATCCTCTCCTGGTATTTCAGGAGGCGCGCAAGCCACGAATTCTCTGCGATGCCGTACTTGGAGATATAGAACTCGGGCGTGATCTCATGCATATCCAAGATGAGCTTGGCCCCCATCCATTTGGCAAAAATCGCAGAGAAGATTAAGAAATCGGGAAGCGTGTTTACATCGATAAAGGCATACCGTTTCCTCGACATCTGAACAGTCACGCGAAGAAGTGCCCACAGACAGAACGCTCCGTACTCGAATGCGTAGCGCGCCAAAGAGCCGCGCTTTTTACCCAGAGAAATCGTACGAACGTTCACTCCGCCCAATGTATAGCTCTTCTCTGAATAAGAGCTGCGCAGAGAGAGCACGTCGACGGCGTATCCCGCAGCGACCAAGGCTTCCGCCTTCCGCCTCACGCGAATATCAAACTCATAGCAATTTTGGAGCAGTATGCAGACGGATTTCATGATAGGAAACGAGCCGGAAGTCCTCTCCGATCCCTCAACTCTCTGATCTCAGTCTGACTCTCAGCCTCAGCTGGCTTCCCTGAATACTCGCAGACCTTTCCGAGCACCCGATCCAGTTCGTCACCGGTCACGCCGTTCCAGGGGATATCAAGAAAGCTCGGTGTCGTCCCGCCGCGCGAATCTGAATCCTTCGCCCCTCCCAACCTATGGTGAACCCTGATTTTCAGAGGAGGCCAAATCTCCTCTCCGTGGTAGCGGAGGCAAGTCCTAGCGGTGCCGTTTGCGTCCTCGACGACTTCGAAACGAACCTCGCGTCGCTTCCGAAACCAATTGACGGTCTGGCTAGCCGTGCCGAACCAACCGTCGAGAGACTTTAGCGCTTGAATGAGCCTGATATAGAAGTCGCCCCAGTACCTCTCCGGCCCGTGACTTCTGTCGTGCCAGAGCACCGTCAGACAACCTCCAAATTTTCGGGCGTTGTCGATGAAGTCTCCACAACGTCTCCAAGCTTCTGATTCAGACAAGTCGAGCCTTTGAGCATAGAACATCGCTCCATCCTGAATGTGCATGGGTAGCTCGAGAAATGTTCGCGTACCCAATGGGCGAAACACCTGAGTTGTTCCACTGCGGTAACCGGTGGTCTCGTTGTATCCGACACTGGAATCGTAGGCGTAACCCGCTTCTTCGAGGATACGAAATGTGTTCTGGTCATACAGCAACCAATGCATTCGGATACCGATCCCGGACTTGCCTGTGACGGAGGCGATTCTCGCCAACTCCTCGCGCCCTTTCTCCACATCGTGCCAGGAATCGATCCCGTGAACGCCAAGTTCACAACCCTTTCGCAGAAGAGTCGCGGTCCATTGCGGAATGTCGGTAATGTCGTAGGCGGTCGCGCGCCGGGATGCAGTTCGACCAGGCGCGCGTTCGCCTGGCCTTCCCCTGAAAGGAATCAGGAAGTAGGTAGCTGGAAGATTCTCTTCAACCCGCAAATACCAATCGAATGGTTCCCAGAAATCTTTTGCCCAACCGAGAAGAACAAATGGGAGAGAGAGGGCCGCTCGCCAGATCTTCAAAAGACGCGTTATGGAGATTCTACGCTTAAGAAGATTGCGGATCGCACCAATCGTAGACCGGTAGAGGAATCCCCACATCGAATGATCGAACCTATGGTATCGGATCCCTACAAAATCAATGTCGTGGGTCAGACAAACGATAAAGCTGTGTCCGGCGGGAGCGGGAGGAATCTCCAAAAGGTCGATTCCCGCATTCAGTATCCAATCCCGCAGCATCCTGATGTGCATGTCAAGCGTTGGGATGTGCGCATTCTCGAGAGTCTGGCCAGCCGAAAGGAGACAGCGGACCTCTTGAAACAAATCATACCCAAGCCGCACCATGGTGCAATTCGCAAAACGACACTGTAGGCCTGCCGCACCGAAGTCCGTTGCAACACAGGGTGTAGCGGTACTGACCTCCTGGAATGTTAATCCGTGCCCGTAAAGCGGCAGTAGAATTCCTTGATACTTCAGGCGAATGCCCGGGCGGCGCAAATGCGCCGCAATGCCGTTGGACGCGTCGGAGCTTTTAATGTCGGAGCCGTAAACGACAAGCAGCCTCGCGTCTACTTCCGGAATGTCGCAGGCAGTGGTAACAACCACATCGTACTGCCTCCCTGGCCGATAGAATTCCCAGGGAGTTTTGAATAGCTCGAAAAATTCCTCGACTTCAGGTGTTTCATCGGCTTTGGCAATGACTCCAATCACGCTGCTCACTCCGCGTCTGCACGCCGCTTGGTGTCGGACGGTCCAGCAATTGTCTGGCTGAAGACACTATCTAACGAGAGATCCTTCGAGAAGAAATCGCGGACGCACTCTACCACGTACCGCGCCTGTGGCTCGGTGAGTTCCGGATGAATCGGAATGGCGAGCGATTCTTTCGCAGCTCGTTCGCTCTCGGGAAGAGCGCCCTCACCAATCCCTAGATACGCAAAACATTCCTGAAGGTGCATGGGCACCGGGTAATAGACCTCCGTGCCGATGCCCCGCTGCTTCAAGGCCGCTTGCAGCTCATCGCGGCGCGAAATCCGAATCACGTATTGATTGAAGATGTGGCGGTCGGTTTTGACAGTCGGTAAAATGACGCGCGCTCGCTCTTGTTCTGCACTCGTTAATCCAGCCTCTGCAAACAGCTTATCGTATCTTTTTGCATTGCGCTGGCGAGCCTCCGTCCAGCCATCCAGGTGCGGCAGTTTGGCTGAAACGACAGCGGCCTGAATCGCATCAAGACGGAAATTTCCCCCGATGACTTTGTGGTGGTACTTCGGTTTAGCGCCATGGCCACGCAGACACCGCAGCTTCTCCGCACGCTGGGCATCCTGCGTGACGACCATTCCTCCGTCTCCTGCGGCGCCAAGATTCTTGGAAGGGAAAAACGAAAAACATCCGTAATGTCCTATCGAACCGGCTCGCCGGCCTCGGTGCTCTGCGCCGATCGCCTGAGCTGCATCCTCAATAACAATCAGCCCGTATTTCTCAGCAACGCGCATCGTGGCGTCCATATCGGCCATCTGACCGTATAGGTGCACGGGAATGATTGCCCGAGTCTTGTCGGTCACCCGCGAAGCGATCTGGGACACGTCCAGGTTATAAGTCGCTGGATCAATATCGACGAACACCGGCGTCGCTCCCAAGCGGGCAATCGCGCCGGCTGTTGCAAAAAACGTGTAAGTACTTGAAATGACCTCGTCGCCGGGGCCGATGTTTTCTGCCATCAGACAGGTCAGCAAAGCATCGCTGCCCGATGACATGCCGATCGCGTGTAAGCACCCAGAATACCGAGCAATGGCTTCCTCACACTGCTCCACTTTCGGCCCCAGGATAAAGTGCTGAGACTCCATAACTTCTCCGATCGCAGCGTCTACCTCGGCCTTGATCGAGAGGTACTGCGCCTTAAGATCGAGTAGCGGTACTTTCATTCTTGGCTCTCGCTTGTAGTTCCCTATAGGACTTGGTGCCCTTACTCAACTCCGCGGGCAGCGGAGCTTCTTCATCTAGATCGAGGCACCGAACTACGCCAGGAATTGTCTCCTGATATCGGTACCCACTTTCTGGACACCGCATCACTCCGACGGCGTCGGGAGAGTCCATTCGGTGGCCGTGGCGACTCATCCATCCGAGCTGGCTGGCTGGATTTCCGACGACCAACGCGTAGTCTGGCACGTTCTTGGTAACGACCGAGCCAGCCCCGACAAAGGCGTAACGCCCAATCGTGATGCCGCAGACAATCGTCGCATTAGCGCCAATCGAACAGCCGCGCTTCAACCGGGTGGTCTCGTACAGCGAATGTCTTTTCACCTGGGATCTCGGATTGGTCACATTCGTCAGAACACACGAAGGTCCGAGAAATACGTCATCTTCGATTACGACACCCGTATAGACTGAAACGTTGTTCTGAATCTTGACGTTCTTCCCGATTGTTACCCCACCGTCGACGTTTACGTTCTGACCGATGATGGAGTTTTCGCCGATCCGTGCACCCTTCATGATGTGAGAGAAATGCCAGATTTTTGTGCCAGCACCCACTTCGGCGCCCTCATCGACATACGCGGATTCGTGCGCGAAGTAAGGCAATTCCTCTTTTTCACCGGGCACGTCGGATGGTTCAAGATCAGCGACGCCGTCCCTCAGCGCTCGCTGGCATGCATCCAACACACGCAAGACCCGAAGTCCTTCCGCGCCGTTAGTGACCGGAGAAGTTCTGGACTCGACGCAGCTCAGGAAATGCTCGCATTCGGCGCGCAGCGGCTCACTATCATCGAGCCGTACGTTTTCGCCCTTGGCTTTCACAGCCGTTGGTATCCGATTCCTCCATTCGACTCTGTGGGAATACAACACGAGTTTGTGCTCGGCTGTGTCATCGAATACCGCCATCTTTTCTGATCCCACTACTACGAGCCGTTGCTCCTTGACGGGATGTAGCCAGCTCACGAAGACATGCGCTTGGACCCCGCTAGGGAAATCGAAGTGGCTTAACGTGACGTCAAAAACGTCTCTATTCAACCAGGCGCCTCCTTTGCAGGTCACCCGAGTCGGCATTTCATTGAGGAGCGACAATATCACCGAGATGTCGTGCGGCGCGAAGCTCCACAGAATGTTTTCCTCACTCCGTATCTTCCCGATGTTCAGGCGATTGGAATACAGGTAGTTGATCCGTCCAAGCGTCCCATCGTAAATGAGTTGTTGCAGCTTTATGATCGCAGGGTGATATCGGAGAATATGGCCGACCATCAGGATTCTGCCCTTTGCGTCGGCCAGTTGGACGAGATTAGTTCCATGCTTGACGTCGATGGCGAGCGGCTTTTCGACGAAAACGTCCTTTCCGGATTCCAACGCGGCCTTGGCCATCTCGTAGTGAGTGACGGCTGGGGTCACGAGTGCCACCGCTGTGATGGAAGGATCTGATAGGACCGCGCTGTATTCGCGGTAGAATTTCACGCCATCATATTTCTGCTTGCAGTCGGCTTCGACGGAGTTTTCCGCATCACAGAGCGCGCCGAGAGCTCCCAGTTCGTGGAAGTTCCGGACGACGTTCTTTCCCCAGTACCCGACTCCAACGACGGCGACCTTAGTTCTGGACTTCCGGAGCGCTGTGTTTTCCATGTATGTATTTTCTCGTTAGAGCGCAATGCGAGACTGATCGGAACAAACGGGCGCGACGTTTTCGTCGAGCAGATCAACGCACTTCGCTGCTGCGAATCCATCGCCGTAAAGTGCCGGGCGTGAGGAGTCCGGCTTAAACGAGTACACGGCTTTGGCAATCTTGCCCGAATCGAATCCGACCAGCTTGTTCCAACCTGTTTCCACCGTTTCCACCCATTCCGTTTCGCTCCGCATCGTGAGGCATGGGACGCCGAGCCAGTAGGCTTCTTTCTGTAGTCCGCCGGAGTCCGTCAGCACGAGCCTCGCAGCACGGACCAGCGCCACCATATCCAGATATCCGACGGGCTTAATCAATCGAACATGCTTGCCGATCTGACAGCGGGCGTCGGTAATCATTTTGCGAGTGCGCGGATGGACGGGAAACACAACCGTCTCGTCGAGCGAATTAAAGGCGTCGAGGATCTCCGAGAGCCGCGCCAAATCATCTGTGTTCTCGCTTCGGTGCACGGTCGCGAGCAGGTAGCGCTGCTCCTTCAAGCTCAGTTGCTCGAGAGTTCCCGAGGGTTCGGTGGCGAGGCGCTGTTGAGCCCAATTCAGGACGTCGAGCATCACATCGCCGACGAGATGAACGTTCCGCGTGATTCCTTCAGCAGTCAGATTACGTACCGCTGTATCGCTCGGGCATAGCAGCAGATCCGACAGATGATCGGCGACAACGCGGTTGATTTCTTCCGGCATGCGGCGGTTGAAACTTCGCAGTCCCGCTTCTACGTGAGCCACGCGGACCGATAGCTTCGACGCAGCCAGCGCGCCAGCGAGCGTCGAGTTCGTATCGCCGTAGACCAAAAGGTAGTCTGGCCGCTCGGCGAGAAGAACATCTTCCACGCCTTTGAGCATGGCACCAGTTTGAGAGCCGTGCGAACTTGAGCCGACACCTAGGTTGACATCGGGCCGAGGTAATTCAAGTCCATCAAAGAAGACTCCGGACATTTCGTAGTCATAGTGTTGGCCCGTGTGCACGAGAACTTCGGTGTGCTGCTCTCGCAACTTTCGGCTTACTGCAGCCGCCTTGATAAACTGAGGTCTTGCACCGACGATGGAGACCACTTTCACAGTGTTCTTGCGAACGACCTTGCCCTCTAGACATGATAGTCGGTCGGGCGACGGGGCGCTCAGAAATCTCTCAATTTCGCGCGAGTCACGTGATAGCCCCGATTGTGCAGATCAAGAGGAACCGATAGCCACGGTCCAATCAAACACAGGCATTCCGTCGGCACGTCGAAAGTCTGCAGTGAAATGCGATCTTGTGTGCGAGCTAGCATCCGTCGGATTCCGTATCGGGTGATGCTCCGGTAAATCGGGTAAAGTTCCCCAGCGAATCGATACAATTCCTTACCAATCTTCGCCGAATCCCTTGGATCGAGTTCCTTGAGCAGGTCCATCGCATGATTCGAAGTTCGGATAGGTACGGTCTCGTTCGGAAATCAATTCCACGCTACCCGGCCAAGCAATCCGAAATGCGGGATCATCCCACCGCACTCCCCGAGCTGATTCCGCATTGTAAAACTCCGACATCTGATAGGAAACTTCTGCTTCGTCTTCCAAAGTCAGAAACCCATGTGCGCATCCTTCTGGAACATAAACCATGTTACGTGTTTCGGACGTCAGTACGACGGCAACCCACCCCTTGAATGTAGGCGAATCAGAGCGCAAGTCGAGCACCACATCGTGTATCGCTCCTCGCGTGCAGCGTACCAGCTTGCTCTCCGCATAGGGTGCCACTTGATAATGCATGCCACGCAAAGTTCCTTTGCGCCGGTTGAATGAAACGCTGCACTGGACCAGCCGGGGATTGAGTCCGTGAGCCTTGAACTCTTCTTGACACCAAGTGCGCGCAAAGAACCCGCGCTCATCGGATTTACGCTCGAGGTGAATCTCGAATACTCCCGGTATTTTGGTTTCATGAAATGTCATAAGGTTGACGGCATGGTGTTAACAAAACGAGAGAGTTCTGTCTCGAAATCGCGTCACACTCAATCCGCACGCAGCAAGCCCTGGTCTCTAACCAATGTGGCGATAAAGCAATTTCCCAGTAATCGTCAGGAACCTGCTCGGCATGAAAGAGAACGCGCCCTTCGCCATCTTCAATTTCCAGCTATCTGCCGAATCACGAGATTGAGAATTATCAGAATATCTCCAATAAACCAATCGCTTCGGACGGGGGACCCAGTGATTTTTGAACGCAAGGAGGCCCGCATTATTCTCTTCTGTCCGTCCCATGTCAAATTCATTTGCTCCATTCGATTTCGCCGCCGCGATGGCTCTCCATAAGAGCCATGGCATGGCCCCCAATTGATTGAACCGCGCATTCAAACAACCGTATTGGTAGTAGACGACGTCCCGGAACCGCAGAGTGAGAATCGCTGCAACCGGAGTTTCGTCTTGGTATGCCACACGGATTTCGAGCGCTCTGCCGTAGCAGTGAGTGAGGTTCTGGAACCAGGCATACGGAGGTGAAAGGAGGTGGTCTCGGCCCCCGGTCATCACAAGCAGACGGTAAAACTCCTTCAGCAAATCACCCGATGTTCCGCATTTTTCAACTAACCCGGCCTGCTCGGCCCGCTCGAACTGGCGCTGAACAGAATCCCTGTCGAGATTCCGGAACAACTCGTCTAGATCTGAATGCAGGTCGAGCGTATGTATCAGGTACGTCGCTGCGGGTACGAAGGCGACACCGTCGTCCGTCTGGCCCAAATTTGCGTTGATCGGACGAACCTCTAGATACTCCCATTCCTTGCGTTCCAAACTAGCTTGCAAGTAGCGAATCAGGAAGCTTAGGTCTTTGGCAGAGTCGAAGAGGGGTTCGCAATGATCTGAAAAAGGCAGCGATACCAAGCGATGTCCCGTGAGCCAGCTATTAACATGACAGAAGACTAACCCATTGTTTAACTCTCCCGTCGGAGATGATGTCGTGAAGGCGACCGGCTCATATCCGTAGGTACGTCGGAGTGCGTTCAACCAAGCTACGGAATGGAATATCGACGCCCCGGGGTGGCGGTCCGCAAGTTCCGCCCACCGCGGGTCCTGTGTCGGATCAACTTGATAGCATCTCATTGGCGTTTATTGCCCTCGCGCGCGAACTCGGCTCGCTGGCTCGTCAGAGTTGGAAACAATTGATTTTGGGATCTTCTAACCATTGCTGTTATAGGCCGGGTGCACGATCGTTCACCAGGAGACAATCGACAGAACTGAATTGCTCGGAGGCTTACGAGTACTTCCTGGAGCGATTTCAAAAGCGAAAACGACCTGTCACGAGGCCGGAAAATGGCGGCCCTTACTTCGAGCGGCACGCTTTATGCGGGTTCGTTGCCGACTCGAGAGGATTGTTGGACCCTGTTCAAACTTGTGGCACACCGTGCTTAGAAGACTTGCGTTCCGCGACCGCTGTCGCAAGATTGCTCACTTTCGATACGAGGCGATACAAGAGACTCCGTTCCGGCCAAGGCAGAAGGAGGTCTTGGACCAAATCCGGCTCCTCCCGTGGGATGTCCAGGTAGCCCGACTCCGGGAAATCGCTCGTGCCGGTCCAAGCTTGTGGGAAGTAGGAGATTATGTCGTTTTGGGTAACCGGGGATGTCTCTCGCAACGGCTGGCCTGACAGTCGGGCCCAAAGTGCTTCAACCAAGTCACGTCCCGTTCCGAGTTGGAGATGGGAAAGCGGAGTGCAGCGCGGATTCATCTCGATCAGATAGGCTGCACCGCTCCCTTCTTGTATCATGAAGTCTAAACCGAAAAATCCAGACAGACCCAGTCGGCGCGCAATCCGTTCTGCGGCAAGCATCATCTCGGAGTTGTCGACTACGCGCACAACGACCGCCGGGCCTGTCGGTCCCTCCGAGCTGACCACCTCAACGCCGATGCCAGCCAGCACCTCCCCCTTCCAGCACACGACGGCGCAGTTCGCGGGGCGGCCCTGAATGTGAGACTGAACAATGACCGCCGGCCGATAATTGTTCCACCAAGGCCGTAGCCAGAATGGGTCACGGTTGACGATCGTCCGTTTGATAGCTCGCGTGGCCCTAAACAGTGTTGTGATTTCCGAGAAGCATTCCTGAGCTTGCTTTGGAGTGTGTGCGATCCTCACGCCACGGCCACCAAACGTTCCATCGCCTTTTAGCACCCAGGGAAGACTATGTCTTGCTTGCCAGGAGTCAAGGTCGTCCGCCGTCTTGAGAAGCTTGGTGTCCGGTACGCGAACTCCTTCCTCGCAAGCAATCCTGAGAAGGTCGCAGCGGGCAGAAACGATGGGGTAGCTCTCTGGTGGTCCCAAAGAGCACTCGATCAAGTTCGCCAGCCCAGTTCCAGATGTTCCTAGGCTGCGGGCGCGCGCATGCAATTCATGCAGATGTTCGACTCCGCGGTCATCGCACGGAATAATGATTTGAGGCTCAGTTGCTTCAATTGCAGCTAGCAATGATTCCAGAGGACGAAGCCCACTATAAGGGAATGTTTGCTGAACAACGTGTGTGTACAGCAACGGATGGCCGCGAGTCGGGCAAACGCCCGAAACACGGCAACCCGCTTTCGACAGACCAATTGCAAGCCGTGCCGAGCTGGGCCACCTGTTGGTGCCCGTCAACAGAACCTTCGGAGCTGCTACTCCCCGGTTCTCTGGAATGAAATCACCATGCAGCATATGCGGTTAGGTTCCTTTAAGCATGAGAGCGAGATTTGCCATTATCGACGCACCTGGCGACGTGGATGGCACGGACTTAGGCTCCCTGCAACCGGGTCGCCCATCTTTGATGTCATCCGCGCGCTGACAACCATGATGGACGTTGGGATCATGAGACTTATGCTTCGTGCAAGGCTAGCGAACTGCCACTTCGTCACGGTCCGTGGCCTCGACGTCCGCCTCTGGTTCGCTCGATACCGACTTTCGATCCGCCGATTTGGCGAGGTGCCGTGAGAGTCTTCGTGCTGTGAATCCGGCTCCAAAGGCGAACCGTAGGAGAGGCCCGAAAGTATTCGCCGCAGACGCACCAACGAAATACAAGCCGGGAACAGAAGACTCAAAATTCGAAGACAGCACAGGCGTATGTTCAACAGACCGGATTCCTGATTGGAGATCGGAGTCCATGAAGGCTAAACGCCCGAGATCAACCTTGTAGCCAGTTGCCGCGATGACGTGATCGGTCATCAGCGTCTTTTGAGTACCTGCGCTGTCGGTGAGTTGAAGACTGACCCGGCCATTCTGAACTGTCGCCTCCGTGACGGTAACATCAACGTGTAAGGGTATCTTGCCAACCACTTGCTCCTTGATAAACCAGCAAGGCGCTGGGCCGAGAATCCGCCGCACTTTGTCGAATCGAAACTCTTGAGGCATTCGGCGGAAAACAAGGGGTGCGTTGGTGCACAAGAACAACTTCCAACCCGGTCCGATTCCTGTCACCGGAGTGCGGAGCCGATCAATCCACGAGGGTTCCAGTTTGTCCGGCGGATCGTGGAAACGAATGACGGGATTGCGGGCGACTACCTGAACATGTGCACCGGCCTGATGCAGTAGGGCTGCCAAATCCAGGGCCGATGCCCCAGCTCCCACCACAGCGACCTCACGCCCCTTGAACTGATCGACCGTATTATGCCTTGAGCTATGTGTCACGAACTCCTCTGGAAGCGCGGCCAGGATGGGCGGGATATACTCGTAGTGGGTTAGGCCAATCGCCATCACGACTCTGCGTGTGGAAATGATCTCTCCATCTTCTAGGTACATTCGGAAGCCTTCCGTCGATCGCCGGAGCGAGCTGACAAGCTTGTTCTCCAATTCCGGCACGAATCTCTTCTGGAATTCCAACCCGTAGGACGTAAACACTTCGAGCGGGACCGGAAGGCCTAAGTTGGCATAGGCAATCCCCTTCTCCTTACAGTAGACTTCAAGGGTGTAAGTGGAATTCGGGTCATACAAGGAAGACGCAAACCCCTCGGACTTGAGCCGCATGCCTTTGGGCATGTGCGTCAGCCAAAAGTGCATCGGATTCCCGAAAATACGGAAGTCGACGGCGCGCGCCTTCAGATGGGCCGCGATTGACAATCCATAAGGTCCCGCACCGATGATTGCTACATCACACTTTGTCATTCGCTCTGCTCCCCGTTGACCATGAATCTGTACTCATAGATGGCGACCATCATGCAAACGCACGAGGCGCCCATCGCCAGTGTGTATGACGGACGCTTCATGCTGGTTGCTGATCTCCGTAAAAATGACTTCGGAGAGCGGGTCGGGTTTCGGCACTGTGCCAAAGCTTACGGGAGATGCCCGTTGCCGCCTCTCTGGTTCCGACGCGATCGGATGCATGTGAGCCATTCACCTCACACCTCGGATTTGCGTTCGTGAACGAGTGCGAGTTGCGTGTCCGGAATCGTCGGCCAAACCACTTAGATTTTCGAGGTCACACAGCACACGGTCCAACGAATTTTCGAGCGACCACCTAATTTTCCGCATCTCTAGTGAAACATTCTTGGCTGCATGCCAGCCAAAGGCGGACTTAATCCACGAGTACTTCCAGGATAAGTGCGGAGGGCGCAGCTGCCCACCCAGGTCTGCCGCCAACTGTTCCGCCTGCCTGACGATGTCAGCCCTTTCCGGGTAGAAGTTAATTAGATTTCGTTGCAGGTAGGTGAGACAGGCTTCGCGAGTCCTTGGAGTATCTTCTAGGGACCGGATGTAACCGATATGCAGCTGCATGGACAGCCACAGTGCTTCGCGCTTCCTGTCCGAATTACCCACATAGGCCAGGCTGCTTGATCGAAAGCCGCGGTAGTAGACTCTTGCATCCGGCACGAATTTTGTGCCATCACTGTTAAGAAGAACGCGGCAGAAATACTCACCGTCATCGTCGGATAGCATGCGCGTGTCCCAAGGACCAGAAGCTTCGCTCAACTCACGGCTAACAAGCCACGTGGCGGTCTGCATGTAAAGGTTCAGTCCCATCTTGCGCAAGAGCCACTCGGTGGGAGGCAGGTCCTCCCACAATTCAGTCCGGACAAATTCCGCACGCTGCCATCGGTGCAGGAATTTCGCAAACTCTGAAGAGAGGAGAGTTTTCTTACTTACTTTCTGGTCCAGAACCGCCAGCTGTTTTGCAATCTTGTCTGGAGCCAAGAGGTCATCGGCATCCAGCCACTGAATGTAATCTCCATGACAAAGAGCGAGTGCCGTATTTCTGGCCGAGGCAGCACCTTTGTTCTTCTGTGAGACAATATGGACACATTCCGATTCAAACTGTCGTGCCATAAACAGCGTTTGATCAGTGGAACCGTCATCAACGACGATAATCTCTTTTCGTTCCCATGTTTGCGCAAGCGCTGAACGCAACGTGTCAGCGATCCATTCCTGCGCGTTGAAACTCGGGATGAGGATCGATACCAAAGGTTTCGCGCGAGCGGGTTCCCTGACCACTACGGCCTCAGAGCGGACACGGCGGCGGGCTCCTCGAGCCCCTACGTGGGCCGGAGCCCCGAGCACTTCCATAGCTCGGGCCACCGGCAGAACATTCGCGCCGGAGTGAACGGCATATTCCACAACACGCTCAAAGAATTCCGGGGTGCATCCGAATGAAGTCGGGTGGTCAGAAATGTCGTGAGTCGCAAAGATAAGCCAGCCACAAGCTTGTCGGTTGCGGTCAATGAGATTTTTGACCGCAGCAAAGTCACCATGGCTTTTCTCTAGAAAGTAAGCCGATAGCTGATTGAGATCGATCTTCCCAACATTGAACGTCTGGCCGCCGCCACGACAGCATAGAAAATAATCAGCGATCCTCGCTTTGGTCAGTGGTCGAGGCAGACTGATTGGGTAAGCGAAGCTGTCGAACTCGCTACCCGGGAAAGATCGGCTGAGTGCCGCGCGGTTCTCGATGATCGAATCTTCGAAAGTTTTCGGGTCTGTTCGCCATGAGTCGCAGTGCGAGAATGTATGGCATCCCAACTCGTGCCCTTGCTGGAAAAGAGTCGCCAAGTCGTCTGAAAAGAACATTTGGCCGCTAACTGTCTTCTGGCCAGCGAGGCCGAGCGACGCGTAGTATGTACCAGCGACACCGAAACGGTTCAGGATGGCACCGCCGACCAGCAAGGCGGATCGCGGAAAATCATCAAAGGTAAATGAGATCAAAGGCCGTTGCGAACTGAGCAGAAACGGTCTTTTGAACATGCGACTTGTGATCCTTCGTTGGTAGTATCCCAGTAATCTAGACACAGGATTTCGAATTGACACCTAACTCCTCCCGCTGCCATAAGATGCTCGGCCGGGCAAAGATTCGCCCGTAACTCACTTCGATCTTGCTAGATGACCTCAGCGTACTTCCTAGGATCACCGTGTGAAGCGCTCCGGCACAGCCACAGGGTCCGCGTGAGCACTTTGGGAACCAAGCGGCGCTCCTTGAGGCGGTGGAAGTGACTGTCGAGATTTAGCCCATGGTAGCATCTCGGGTAAAAGGCTCGCAAAACGATAGAGGGGATCGGGTCCACCATGCAAGGTTATGATGGCTCCAAGATACAGGACCAAGAACAACAGGGATGTCGCCACGATCCGAGCGAGAGCTCCCGGTATGCCCGGCGCTGCTGCTAAGGAGTGTATTTCGTGGATGACCAAGGCCGACGCGCATCCAGCCAGCAACGATGCCAGAACGTACCTCCAGACGGCGCCGAGCACTGGAGTAATCCCAAAGCGGATGGGCTTCCCTGCATACCAATACGCGGGGATAAAGAGAATCCAGAATGAAGCACTCCAGGCCGAGGCAATGCCAACCGGCCCCCACCGCAGCCCCAAGGAGAACAGCAGAACTGTTACGCCGAACTCCACGGCAACCCACCGAAACCAGCGATCCGCTCTTCCGATGGAAAGGTGGAGAAGGCCGCTGGGACCGTAAATCAACATGATCCCGATCCCGGGTCCAAAAAATGTGAAGATGTGCCCCGCCTCCCCCCATTTCACCCCCAACAGCAATCGAATCAGGTCTTTCCCCACGAGGGTCAGCATCGTCCCTCCACCCAAGCCGACAAACGCGAGGATGGACAGCCCGTTGAGAAAATATCGCCGATACTCGGCAGACCCGCGCTCTAACCGGCTCAAAGTGGAGAGCACAACGTCAGCGACGGGAATCAAAAGCTGGTTTGCGGGGAGGAGAAACAGATCATACGCCTTCTTGTAAAAACCTAAAGAAGCTGGACCAAATCGCCATCCGACCAAGAGGTTGTCTGTGTTTCGCGTGACGTAGTTAAAGCTAAAACGACCATAGACATGCAGCGCGAAGCGCACAATGGAGGCCGTTCCGGCTACCCGGCGTGGGAGGCTTGGGATCCACGCGCACAAACACCAGGCCGCGATGGTTTGCAGAAGTGGTCGGGCAACGACCGCAGCCACCAGCGCCCAGTATCCCCACCCTGCCAACGCAAGGAGGATCGAGACTACAACCGACACGACATTGGAAAGAACGTCGATGGTCGAAGTTACCGAGAAGTGCAG
>Ga0209517_10002823_pt1 | contig 24083 bp, 14 predicted proteins | sample PeaSoiMetSII2010_FD_187695 | JGI IMG/M metagenome (GOLD analysis project Ga0209517, IMG submission 187695) | Peat soil microbial communities from Weissenstadt, Germany - SII-2010 (SPAdes) (version 2) | ecosystem: Environmental > Terrestrial > Soil > Wetlands > Peat | place: Germany... | reverse complement strand
GCATAAGATCGGATATGGGGAGTTCAGTGCCTCGGCATGGACCATCGTGCAGCAGGAGTGAATACAGGCGTGGTGAGACCAAATCGAGCCAGAAATCTTCACGGGCGGCTATCGGTCTGAATATATCGACCACTTCAGGGTGGATCAACCTGGAGGACCACCTGCAAATTGTTGAAGTGATGTCTTTCCCCTGGTGCAAAATGAATTTGTTGCGTTCGAGCAAACGTTCGACGGAATCCGCAAGGTAGAGAGCCTGAGACTGGAATATGAGCGAATCATCGCTGGTCTGTTCATATTCTTGCCAGGGTTTATGGTGCAATCTCACGATCTTGGCGGAAGGTTCAAACATAAGTACATGGTTAATGAAGGCTTCACCAAGGATACAATGGGGTTCAACATTGTCAACTTCATTCCTGTGAAGACTTATTTTGTCTTCCGGACTCAGGGCTCCGACATCGTGGAATAACGCGGCAATGAAAAGCTGTTCGGTTAAGTCGCGTGGAAGATTGGCGGCCTTGCTGATTTCCCATACGATGAAAGCTGTTCGCATCTGATGCAGGGATAGTTCCGGACTTGCAAGATCCAGCGCGTCAGATAACGATAAAAGCAGATTCGATAAATCTATCGAAGGGTTTTGATACATCGATTTCTCCGGTGAAAGTGTTTGCGCGATCAGGTGAAAATTCTGTCTGCATAACCGGATCGCAGTCCGGGGCAGGCTTGGTGACGTTCCCAAGAGGTTTTTGCTCTAAAGCGGGAAGTTCAATCCTTTTTCAACACCGTGTAAAATAGGAATCGGCAAGCACCCTGCCGAAAATGAGGGAAAATTCTACGGTTCCGGCCTGTTCTTCGGTGATCAAAAACCAGACGACCTGGATGCCGGCCTTTGGACTAGACCGGCAGCATCCAAGGAAGACATGGGGAACTGTTTTACTGTTTTTCTGAAGACTGACCACCGGCCACTGACGACTGTTTTACAAAGACTGTCCGCGCAGCACGGACTCCAACTCGGAGGGGCTCCCGACGGGATTTCGGCAACTGTAGTTCTCGCACACATATGCAGCGGGACCGGTTTCCCCTGGAATAACCGGACCTGTAAACGGTGCGATTTTCGATAAATCCTCGCCATGTCTTCCACTTTCTTTGAGCATTAGCACCCGGTTCGGGTCGTAGAGCCGGTGAGCCGTTCCTATCATCTGCTTTGTCGCGGGTGAGGAAAAATCTCCGGCGATGAGTATATCGCGGGTAGGGCCGTGCGCGAAATCGAGCGCCTGCATGAATTGAGTATAGGCGGCAGGAACGGCGCCAACCTGTTTGGCAAAAGACCTCATGAGCAAATCCGCCTGTTTTTCGAATTCGGATTTTCCGGTCATCCTGCCAAGCCGCAACAGGTTCATCGCCGCAACGGAATTGCTCGATGGGAGCGCCCCGTCATAAATTACCTTCTCCCCGGCGATCATCTTCTCACTGTCGGCCCCCGTGTAGTAGAAGCCCCCATCGGACGCCGGGAAAATTCCGGACATATCCTCCTGGAGTCTTAGCGCTTCGGAAAACCGGCTCACATCGAAAACAGTTTCGTAGAGTTCGAGAAGACCCCATATCAGAAATGCATAGTCGTCCGCATATCCCGGGTTGGCGACTTCGCCCTGCCGGTATCTGCGGTAGAGCCGCCCCTTTGGGGACCGCATTTTTTCGAGGATGAAATCGGCCGCCCCAACGGCTGCCTGAGCATAAGAGCTGTCCGCCAGCGCCTGAGCCCCTCTGGCAAGCGCCGCTATCATCAATCCATTCCAGGCTGTCAGGATTTTATCATCCTTTATTGGATGCACCCTCTTTTCCCGGGCATCGAAGAGCCTTCTGCGGCCATCGTCGAGGAGCTTCTCCAATTCCGGAAGCTCCATCCCCAATGTAGTTGCAACGAGCTCAAAAGGTTTCGGGATAAAAGGTATACTCATCCCCTCTTCGAAATTTCCCCCGGCGATGATGCCGTATGCCATGCAAAAGATCTCTGCGTCATCTTTGCCAAGCACATCTGCTACCTGATCAGGCGTCCAAGTGTAGAAAACCCCTTCTTGCCCTTCGCTGTCGGCATCTTGAGCGCTATAGAACCCCCCTTCGGGACTTAGCATTTCCCGGAATACATACTCGAAAATCTCCCTTATCACCCTTGCAAACCGCTCTTCACCGGTTGCAAGAAACGCATCGGTGTAGGCAAGCGCGAGCAGAGCCTGGTCGTAGAGCATCTTTTCGAAATGCGGGACCAGCCATTTTTCGTCGACCGAATACCTGTGAAAACCGAAACCTACCTGGTCGAATATCCCACCGGAGCGCATTGACGAGAGCGTTGTTTCGACCATCTGCAATGCATTGGATCCGGGATTTCGGTTGTGCCACCGGGTAAGGAAAATAAGATTATGGGGGTTGGGAAATTTGGGGGCGCTCCCAAATCCACCCCAGACAGGATCGAACGATCTGGCCAATTCCCGAAACGCCCTCTGAGGCAGATCGTGGCCGGGCAGTTGGGATAGATCGGCCTCTTTGGGCTCAATTGCGCGAATTATCTCCTCGCCTATCCTGGCAAGCTGCTCCCGTTCGCCGGTCCAGAGTTCGGCAATTTTACCGGCTAATTCCATTAAACCGTGCGTTCCCCTCCTGTCTGTTTTGGGAAAATAGGTCCCGGCGAAAAAGGGCTTCCTGTCCGGGCCCATGAAAATGGAAAGCGGCCACCCCCCTCCCCCGGTTGTTGCCTGGCAAACGCTCATGTAAACCTGGTCGATGTCCGGCCGCTCTTCGCGATCCACCTTTATCGAAACGAAGCTCCGGTTGAGCAGCCCGGCAACTTCGCCATCCTCGAAAGATTCATGCGCCATAACGTGACACCAATGACAGGTGGAATAGCCGATTGAAAGGAAAATGGGTTTGTCTTCCCGGACAGCCTTCTCAAAGGCCTCGCCTCCCCATGGATACCACTCCACCGGATTTTCGGCGTGCTGTAAAAGATAAGGGCTTTTTTCCCCGGCAAGACGGTTGGGCATTGCGGCCTCCTTAAGGCGAACAAATCACTCAACTTCAGAGATTCTGGATCCCAGACTTTCGTCGGGGTGACGCTATTTTGATATGTAAAATGCTTTATACAATTAAGCACTAGACTATTATTTGATAAACACTTGGAGGGCAGTTGTCAGTGGTCAGTGGCCAGCCTGGGGGTAGTCACGTCTCGTTCTGACCACTGAGGTCTGGCCACTGACAACTGATTTTGGGTGACGACTGTTTTATTTACGCCTGTTCGAATTCGTGTTCCAATTTCCCTTTGATCTTGGAACCGCAACTGGGGCACAAAATTTCAATTTCGTCCTCAGGACCGGAGTACTTCTCTCTTAGTTCCTTTGGCGGTATGAATGAAACGTCTCCGCACGCACATTGCGGACATTGCCCCCGGACAATTCGCCTCTTTTTTTTCTCCATGTTCATCCTCCGTTTCGATTGTCCAGCAAATAAGGTTCACTCTGCCGTGACGAGTTTTTCCTCTCCAAGGTCGAAGTTATCAAAATAAGGATAACCCTGGTCGAGCGCCACTATAATAGGCATCTGATTGCTTGTGGGGCCCCAGTACTGAATGGCCCCGGGGCTGCTGAAGAAGTCTTCTTTTGCCCACTTGTCCCGGTTTTGGGCAAATATGGTGAAAGATGGCGACTGCAGTTCAACCAAAGACTTCTCTATCACGAACTCCTCTTTTCCCTTTCGCATTTCGGCGGTGATCAACCCTGTCAGGGGCAGCCCCAGGACTCGTCCCCCCCTGTCAAAGTCGGTCAGGGCAGCCATGTAGCCCGTTTTTCCCGCGAGCACCAGTGAACCGGCCGCCAAACCGAGCTGAAAAGTAAACGCGGCATCGAATTTGGTAGGCTTCGAGCTTCTGCCCTCATATCCAAGAAAGTGAGACTGGGTTGCCAGGGTGACCTTTTTAAAATCCTCAACCTGCTCGGGGGTCGCAGGGATCTTTTCTTCTCCATCCCCGAAGAACCGGTCCGTATGCCGTTTCATCTCCGATATGCGATAGCGGATCTTGTCGATCAAAAGCTTTTCGGTTTCGATTTGAGAGACCTTCACGTTTCCATGATCGTCACGGTCCAAGATGAGCATCTCCTGGAGGTCCGGCGGAAGCGAGGCCATTAACTGCGCCGATTCGGCAGTCAAATGCGGCAGGAGGAACTCCCGCTTGTTCTCGAGCGAGGGCAGATCTGCAATGTCTGTCTCATACTCGGCGAGGGCTTTATTCAACTCTGCGATCAACCGTCTCATTTCCGGGATGAACTCCACCAGGCCCTCGGGGACGAGAATAACGCCATGATTTATGCCTTTCATGCGCCGCAAGGTGATGATTCTAACGATATAATTTACAATGCTGTCCAGGGACATGTTTTTCTCGGAGATTTCCTCCGATATCAGCGTAATCGCGGGCTTGGTCTGTAGAGCTACTTCAAGAGTAATCTTGCTGGCAGTTCGCCCCATCAGTTTGACAAAATGGTAGTATTTCACGGCGGATGCGGCGTCCTGGTTCAGGTTCCCCACCAACTCAGAGAATATCTTGGTGGCCGTGTCGAAGCCAAACGAGATAGGCAGGTATTTTCCGGCAGCCATATCGCCATCGATTGTCTTCGGGACCCCGATCACGCTGCAATTGATCCCCCGGGCCTCAAGGTACTCCGCTATGAATGCCGCATTGGTGTTGGAGTCGTCGCCTCCGATTACCACCAGGCCATCGAGCCTGTTATTGACAACCGTCTGCCTGACTTTTTCAAACTGGTCGGGGGTCTTGATCTTGGTCCTGTCAGTGCCGAGGAAATCAAAACCTCCGATGTTGATGATGGACCTTATGTCTTCTTTTTTTATTTCGAAGAGGTCCCCTTTTAGCAGGCCCTTGGGTCCTTGCTTTATTCCCAGCAGGGTATTGCCGCTTCCCAGAGCGGCCGAAAGACCGGCAAGCACGTTATGGCCTCCCGCCGCCGGACCGCCGGAGAAAAGAACCGCGACTCTTTTCCCCTTGACCGGTTCCGATTGATCTGCTGCGAACGCCTCCAGAACAACACTTCCGCTCCTGGAAATCATCTTCGGAAAGACCTCGGCAATTCTGTCACACCTCTTGCAAGTGATCGTCATACCGGTTTCTCTGAAATCAGCAGGCCTTATTCGGCCGTCTTTTCCGAGAAAAACGGAGTTGACGGGAATAGGCAGCTTTCGGATTTCTTCTTCCAGAGGGGAATGCTTTCCCGCCGTCCGGCTTACTTTATTAAATAAATCCATAGTATTCCCTTCATCAGGTTTTGTCACGATTTGGTCCGGCCCTTTGTGGTATACTGGTATATAAAAATATGGAAGATATTCACATACTAATTATTGCACTCTTCGCTGACCAGACTGCAGACTGATTTTGGAGGTATAATCATGTTCAGGGACAAAACCATAGGTTTCATAGGCGGGGGCAACATGGGAGAGGCGCTAATCCGCGGGCTAATCGCCGCCTCGCTTTTTCCTGCCGAAAAAATAATCGCTTACGACGTTATTAAATCCCGAGTTCAATACCTGGAGAAGGAATTCGGAGTCAGGGGACACGCAAGCATCATTGAGCTTGCAGAATCGAGCAGCATAATCGTGCTCGCCGTGAAACCCCAGGTGGTATCTCAAGTGTTGGATGTTCTCCGTACCCACCTTTCACACAAGCCGCTTGTCATATCCATTGCGGCTGGAATAGCGCTTTCAACGCTTGAGGGGGGCCTTCCGAACACCTCGGTAGTCAGAGTCATGCCCAATACCCCTGCGCTTGTCCAGAAAGGCGCCTCAGCTCTTTCGCGTGGCAAGCAGGTTTCCGCTGAGCAGATGGAGATGGGCCTGGCTCTTTTCCGAGCTGTCGGCAAAGCGGTCGAAGTCGATGAGAAGATGATGGATGCCGTGACCGGTCTTAGCGGAAGCGGGCCGGCTTATGTCCTGCTGATGATAGAGGCCCTTATCGATGCCGGGGTCTTTATGGGACTAACCAGGCAAACCGCCAGAGAACTGGTGGTACAAACGGTTGCCGGAACTTCCATGATGCTCGAAATCACGGGAAAGCACCCTTCGGAGCTTAAGGACATGATCACCTCTCCCGGCGGAACAACGATTCACGGACTGCATGTCCTGGAATCGTACTCTGTACGGAGTGCATTGATGGAGTGCGTGGAGGCTGCCACACAGCGGTCGGCCGAACTCGGAAGGAGCTGAATTAAAAACAGGGTTACGAGTTGGGTTGAAAACCCGTAACCCGTAACTTTTCTTTATGCTCTAGATGCTCTAGCGTAAATTCCCCCAGTGTCGCAAACCAACTTATACAATCCGCTCCGCCATCCAGTGTAGACCTTTTAAAAGTGTCTCCTGGACGATGGCAGGCCCACACCCGGAGAAATCACTAAATCTCTTTATAATACAGCCACATGCACAGGGCATTCGTTTGATTGAGATCTGATGGCCCGCTAATGAGAGTCATTCGCGAATGAATACCACAGTTCACTAAATTCGTATGAGTACTGGATAGGAGGTTGGCCTGTGTCTATATTCTTTGAGAGAATGACATTGCTGGCAACGAATCAAGGGTTTGCGAAGAGATCCATCTTCCGCCGGCTCCGAAGATTGCATTAGCCAGGGCGAGATGGATTTTTCCTGACGGAAATTACGTGCGTTGGGGTTGCTGTTTTGAGGAGATTTCCGATGCTCCCGGTAGAGTTGGACCACAAGGTCCTCAATGCTGTGCCCGTTCCCGAGTACAGGTCGATGAACAAGGTGTTTGAGATCCTTCAAACCATATTGGCTCAAAGTATCATACCCTATTTCAAAAACGATAGAGGCGTAAGCCTCGTACAGCTTGCGGAGCTTCGCCAGTCTATCCTGTTCCGGCGCATGGGAGACGAGGCGAATCGAATAGCGTTCCCCACCCTGCTTGTGAGGCAAAAACAAAATTGGACCATCTTTATACACGAAAAACTGTTCGACTACCTGGCTCATGTCATTTCGCTTCCGCTGGATTTCAACGAGCCTGTAAGAGCGCAGCTGGAACTGCGGATACTCAAATTTTTCGAGTTTCTTTTGAGACATCATTTCGAACATTTGGTGTTTCCCAACGCAAGCGAACTCGACGTCATCCGCTCGGATATCGACTTTGCCACCGGTTTGGCCAAAAAGGACCCCAAAGGTTATCAGTCTATTCTGGAAGTGTTGAGCAATCCCGAATACGGCATAATAGGGAAAAATATCCTCGAACTGCTGGAGCGGGCAAATAGCGGTGAAGAGTTCGATTTTCTGCTTGGGCGAATAATCGCGGTTTACGCCAGGCATATAGCCGAACTGCCTGCCAGGTTGCTCACAGACCTTTTCCCGGACCTTGATTTCGAAATGAAGGCGAGGGTTTTGAACTACATGTATCGCAACAGCCGCATCTCCGGACAACCATTTTCAAGGAAAACCGCTGATCTGAGGAAGATCCTCCGGCTGTTTGCAATTACCGTTCAGAACGATTCCAACGAAGGCCTGGAACTGTTCAAAACATTCAGAAAACGCTGGGGGATGGCGCCGCTTCTAAGGGAACTGGAAATTTCGCCGGATTTGGAGCTGGAAAAGCCGATCCCTCAAGTTTTCGAGATCTTCAAAAAACATCTGGAGGTATTCGTGGAACCAGCAGACATCGCAAGCACAGGTCAACATGGGTCCCGGAATGTGGTCGCCCAAACCCGGACGGACTCGATACAGCAGGCAAAGAGCCTCAAGGAGCGCATCGATGAAGCTCGCAACGATCCCGATATACCGCAACCGGTAATCGAACTGATCGAAAAGAACAAGATGAATGCCGCCGGTCAGAGCGGCGCAAAGTACACCGAGCTTATTGAAACCCTGCTGGCAATTCCGTGGGGCAAGATAAAAAAAATCTGGGTATCTCCGGAAGAATTCGACGAAGGACTTAACCGTTCGCATTATGGTTTGAAAAAACCAAAGGAAATAATATCCGATTTTTTTGCAAACCTGATCTGGCGATACCAGCATTTCAAAGAATCCGAGAGAAGACAATGGCGCAGAACCGGGAGCGCGCTTCTGTTTGTGGGGCCGCCAGGAGTAGGCAAGACTTCCCTGGCGATTTCAATCGCCCGCAATCTGGGCATTCCTTACCATAAGATTTCGCTGGGAGGCATGAAGGATGAGGCGGACATCCGGGGCTACGGATTTACCTACGAGGGTTCCAAGCCGGGCCTCATCGTCCAGGGCCTCATAAAGATGGGCGTAATGAACGGGATGTTCATAATGGACGAAGCGGACAAAACCGAGAAGTTCGCAATCGCTACCCTGCTGGAGATACTCGACCCGGAGCAAAATCATCTTTTCCATGACAAATACGCCCAGAGCACCGTCGATATAGACCTTTCGAATTGCCATTTCATCCTTACCGCCAATACGATCGAATCGGTGCCGGAGGCGATCCTGAACCGCTGTGAGGTCATTTCCCTGGACAGGTACAGCGTGGACGAGAAAATAGCCATTGCCAGGGAGTTCCTGGTGCAGCGCATCCGGGAAAGATACCTGATCGGACAGGATGAAATCTCCTTTGACCCCGAGGAGGAGAACGAAATTCTCAGACACCTTATTCGCGACTACACCTCGGAGGCCGGCGTACGGGACCTCGAACGAATTATGCGCACTCTTTTTCTGCGGACCCAGCGCAAGGAGATCATGGTAAAGGGTGAGAACTCGGTAAAGCTTGACCTTGTAAAAATACACAAATATCTCGATGCGCCCAATCGCCAGCGCTTTATCAACGAAGATGACCGCATAGGTGAGATGATGGCTCTTGGGGTCAACATGGAGATGGGGATCGGCACTCTTATCCCGATTCAGGCAACCCCTGTGCGCACGGGCCAAAAAAACGGGCCCTATTCCTACCTGAGCATGGTCCATACCACGGGCAATATCGAGCGTGTGATGGACGAGAGCCGCAAGGTGGCGTCGACGGCGATCCTCCACCTGGCGACGGAGCTGGACATAGAGGCCGCCGACCTGTCTACGCCGGTGCACCTGCATTTTATGGGCGGGTCCACCAGAAAGGATGGACCCTCAGCGGGGGCTGCAATCGCCCTTGCACTGGCCTCGCTTTTCGGAATGCGGAAAATTCGCCGCGACGTGGCCGTGACGGGCGAAATCGATACCCAGGGGCGTGTCACCGGAATAGGGGGTATGAGTGTAAAGCTTGAGACCGCCTATGCGGCAGGTTGCAAAACCCTGATCATTCCCAGGGAGAACCTGAGCGGGAACGAAGGCATCGACAGGCTTCCCGATGCGCTCAAAAAAGAACTCCAGATCCTTACCTACCAGCAGTGGCAAGGCGCACACGAACCGTTCGATTATTCTCGCCATATGCTCCAGGTGGTGGCAGTCGACGATATTGTCCAGGCCTCCAGGGTAGCTTTTATCGAACAGGAAGAGATCGATTCGCTCGATCACCTGTTCGAGGAGCACGCGGAAAAGGCGCTGGCCGAGGCAGCCTCCGCCGCCTTCGACAAGCTAAGAGTAGTCTACCTGGACGACCCCGGGGCGGCCTTTCCGGCGCTGCCCGGCACCAACCTCTGCCCTGAAGACAGCGAATGCATCATCCTGATTCGCAGCGACTTGAAAGAAGAGATCCTGAAAAGAATTGGCGAATTATCCGGCAAGAGCGCAATAAGGGAATTCGACCCGAAAACGGAGCGCCTGGTGGATGTGCTAAGGAAAATCAGAACAACCCCACGGCACCTTTCCACTCTGCCTCTGAGGATATCGCTGATAGCTCCCCTGGCCTTGCTGAGAAAAGAGGCAATCCGCCCCGAGCAGTTGAAAAAGGACGTCGGGTTTGCAGGACTCAGGATTTTCGCCAACTGCTGTACGGCGGAGAACGTGCCGATCCGGGATTGCCGCATAATGCTCGACAGATCCCTTTCCTGCCTGGAGAAGCTCACCGACGAATTGCTTGACGGGTGCCCGTTTCTGGCCAAAAAAGATGGAATCTATGCTCCTACTGTGGCATTCATCCCGGAGAAATACCGGCTCGATGTGCGCCGGGCCGAGGAGATCCTCGACCGAGGCCTTATCAGTTGGCTAAATGTCTTGGACAGAAAAGGCGAGGAGGAGGGCTGGCCGATCCCGTCGGGGTCGGGTATGAAAATGTGAACCAATTTTAGATTTATGATTTTAGATTTATGATTGCAAATTCAAGATCGCGGCAATCTGCAATCTTCAATCTAAAATCTAAAATTATTCAGTGGCTCCCGCGCGCAGAAGGCATTCCTGCGCTTTTTCCGAAAAGCCGCGCAGCTTGTAAATAGCGCCGAGGCGGCCCCAGCTTTCAGGCTCGAGTTGCCCGTAGCGCATGGCTGTTTCGAGTGCAACATGGGCAACCGGAATATTTTCGAACAGGAAAGCCTTTGTGCCCAGCCATTCCCAACTCCTGCCGACTTCCGATTGTTGCGGGGCGGAGGAATTTATCAACTTCAGGGCATTTTGGCGGTCGTTTATGCAAAATAAGCTGTAAGCCATGTGCAGGAGCAACTCGGAGTAGCTTGGCAACGCTTGCGTAGGGAAAAGGTTGGGAACATATTTTTTCCCTGAAACTTCCCTGAAAACTTCAATCGCTTCCCGGTGTATTCCCAACCGCTGGTAGATGATCCCCATCTGGAAGTTATGGAGAGGACTTGCGCCGACAAGGCTTCTGACCAGGGCCAGGCAGCTCAGACACCTGTCGTATTCTTCCAGCTTTAAGCTCTCCTTTGCCAGGAAAAGGTAACCCTCAGGGATAAGGTTGTGATTGGATTTTTCCTTCTCGAAACGCTCCAGGGCAGCCTCCATGCTCCGTACTGCTTCCCTTGACTTTCCCAGTGGCGCATATGTCACGGCAAGAAAAAAATGCAGGGCCCCATCGTCTCTGCCATCCGCTCTTTCCTTCTCCATAACGGCCAGATTGCGCCATGCCTTGGCCAGACGGGTCTGTTCGGTCACATACCCCAAATGAGTGACCACGATGTCCGTAGCCGCAAACTCAAGCCCGGCCTTTACCGCGCTTGGGAATATCTGTTCATGTATGCATCCTTCGAACCGCACATTCCTGCGGATGGGAATACAGCGCAACTGCTTGCAGCAACTCACGGGCGCATCCGTCTGATGGTTTTCCAAAACGAAATAGAAGGCTTTGCGGCCATCGAAGTGCGATTTAAGGGATACGATGTACCCCTGATTTTCGGGGCTGATCCGGTCGTCCGCGTCGAACCAGAGCTGATAGCTCTTTTTGGCCTTCGACATGGCGAAATTTCTTGCGGCTGAAAAATCGTCTATCCACTTGAAATCATAAATCCGGTTGGTAAAACGGGCGGCGATTTCTTTCGTATCATCGCTCGAACCGGTATCGACAACGATGATTTCGTCGGCAAAAGGGGTGAAGCTTGACAGTGCGTCCGCAATATTTGCCGACTCGTCTTTTACGATCATGCAAACCGAGAGGCCGTTGGGTCGGGACATTGGATTTAGTCCATAAAGGGTTTGAACCCTTCAGTCCCGTTCCGGATGGATTCAAGCATTTCGGAGCAGGGGCCGTGTGAGGGGTCGATGCTCAGAGCCTGACCGAGAATACTTTCGGCTTCATCCTTCTGCCCGATAGCGCAGTGAAGCGAGGCAAGCACGTGAAGGGATTCAGGCGATGGGGGTTTGATCTTGAGCGCTCTTTCCACCGCGTGGCTTGCGCCCTTCAAGTCGCCGGCTTTGCCCAACTCCCTGGCGGCACTTAAATAGATATCCGCCACATGGCGGGAGAGACCCTCAGGTTTCCAGTCCGGTGCGGCATTGCGGCGAATCAGCGACTCAAATTCGAGCCACGCCTCGTTATCTTGAGGCGACCTGCGCAGGTATTCCCTGTAGACTTCGATGGCGGCGTCGATATGGCCCGCCCTGGCAAGCCCCTTGGCGCTGTTTCCGAGGATTGCGGCATCTTCGGGCTTAAGCTCGTGCGCTTTGTGGAAGTGTTCAAGGGCTTCCGCGATCTTTCCACCCTGAAGATAGATCACGCCCAGGTTATTGTATGCCTCGGCCATCCGGGGGTTTTCCTCAATAGCCATTTGGAAGCAGGCTACGGCATGGACCACACTTCCGCGTCCGAACACAATTTCGCCATGCCGGTTCAAAAATTGGGCTGCGTCATTGGAACCATCCTGATTTTCCGGCTGTTTTTGCTTAACGGCCGGCTCGAGTATCGAGCGAATCTCCTGATCCTGTGGATTTTTTTCCAAATAGGACTCAATCACCTCTTTGGCGAAATCCTCTTTGCCCAGCGCCGAGAAGAGACCGGCGCACGAGAGCACCGTCTCCCTGTCCCCCGGTTCAAGTTCCAGGGCTCTTGTCATCGAGTTGAGGGCGTCTTCGGTTTTGCCCTGCGCCCGGTAAACATCGCTCAACCTGCAGTGGGCCTTTGCATTGAACGGATCATATTTGAGCACATTGCCAAAGAACCCGGCCGCCTCCGAGTGCTTGCTCTCGCCAAGGGCTGCTTCACCCTTTTCAAACCAACCCTGAGAAGATATCTGCTCGCCTTCGGTTTCCCAACTGGCTATATCCATGCCGTTCTCCCTTAACGTTTAAAAGCCGGTCTTGCCGTTCCTCGATCCCGTGAATGAAGGGGCAGCCATTGGTTGCATGCCGCCTCCGCCAGTTTTTTGACCCTCTTGAAAGCCGGGCCATTGGCAATTATGCACGTATGGAGGCCGGTAGAGCCTAACATACCTGATTACCTCGACCCTCCACGGATAAGCCTTGAGATACTGACGCAGGCGCTGTCGATGCAAAATGTTGGCCAGCCGGGGGAATTTATGAATAAATTTCGAGAAACGGAAGGTTAGTGCTAATACAGACAACGGAAAGACGGGTACCCTGAATGGTCATTTGCAATACATCAGCCATGGCGAACTTCTTCGCGGATACTCCATCCGGGGTGGAACACAAGAGGAACACGTCAAAAAGAAAGCCCCTAAGGTAAGGGGCTGAATTCTTTATATTTTTGATCGGAACGACTGGATTCGAACCAGCGGTCCAGGGAAGAGGCGGAGAGAGGGCCGATTTATCGCCGGCGCCTCCTCCGCATCTCCTGTGTGTCTACGGTCTCATCCAATTCACACGCAGGCGCCTTTATATCTGCGTTGCGGCCTCGGCAGGCAGGGCGCAACCGTCGATGGCAGGATCATCAGCGCCCACATCCGAAAGTTGAACGCTCTTTGTCTCGGGGCTGAACCACAGGCTCGCGAAAGTAATCATTGCCCCGATTGTCAAAATCACTGCGGGGGAAAGCCACATGTCCTGTTTTTCGATAGCCGCTATCGCAGGAATGCTGTGGGCCCACCAGACATAAACGCCAAACCACGCTCCCAGAAGCGCGCCCGAAGAGTACCCGAACCCAACGCCCACTGCCCGCCGTTTCGTTGGGAACCGTTCCGAGAGGTAGGCCGGAACGACCCCCCAGGCAAGTTTGAGCATTGCAGCCATTGTTGCGCCCAGGACTGCAAGCCGGATATTTCGGGCAATGGCGGCGTTATAGAGCACGTAGTAGGATGGAACGCCGAACAGGATCAGAAAAATGCAATAGTTCATGGTCAGGCGCTTTCTTCCAATGATATCGGATAGCCATCCGTAGAAATTGTAGCCCAGGAATGCCATAAAAAGGGCGAAACCGTAGATAAGGCTGTAAGTCGTGGCGTCGAAACCTCTTCCGCCCAGGGTCAGAATATTGGGAAGGAACCCGTAGACTGAATAATCCGTGAGGAAGAGTCCCGTCATAAAGGCGAAAACCTGCACGAAATCCCAGAGCGCAGGAGGTTTGAACATGCTAAGAAACGGCGCCTTCTCAATTGTTCCGAGCGCCTTTGCTTTTTTGAATTCAGGCGACTCGGGCAGGGACTTTCTTATGTAGAGCGCCAGGAATACGGGCATGACGCCGGTCAAAAAGGCCAAACGCCAGCCGTATTGAAGCATGGCGTCACTGCCCAGGATATGTGAGATCAGTGCAAACACCAAAGAAGCGAAAACATATCCCAGAGGGAACCCCGATTGGATGAAGCCGCCTACGAGCCCGCGACGCCCGGAAGGAGAATGCTCTATTGCGAAAGTGTGCCCGATGGCATATTCCCCACCGAAAAAGCAACCCATCGCAAATCTCAGGACGCAAAAGATTACATAGGCCCAGACCCCGCACATTGCCTGAGTTGGAAGCACAGCGGAGATGAGCGACATGAGTCCCACTCCTCCGATGGTAAAGACCAGCAGCCCCCGACGGCCCAGCTTATCGGCGTAATGTCCGAAAATAGCCGAGCCAACCGGCCTGGCGGCCATTGTTATCGAATAGGTGAAAATAATCTTGATGTACTGCCACGATTCGGACCCCCCCGGGGCTGAGAACACTTTTACCAGAATGGGCGCCATGATAAGCACAAGGGCCATATCATAGGCATCGAGCATGAAACCCAGAAACTGTGAAAGCATTGCCATCCTGGTATCTTTGCTGAATTTGGCTTTTATCTCTCCCGACATGACTGACTGTCTCCTTTCAAAGGGTTTAACATCTATAGGCAAAAACAATGCCAGGAACAGTAAGAGGGATATACGGGAGCCGGTGGGCCGCCCATGCCCGGCTGCACGCAATCCGAACTGTATCTAGGCCCCGGGCGGTGGGACCGCCTGCCGGAAACGCCCCTGCTTTCGGCGGCGGCAAGAAAAATCCCCCTGCCCCCCTTTAGAAAAGAGGGTGATTGGGGCGTCTTTTCATGGTTTCCGGGTGTCCCGGAGGGACATCTGTTTGGAAAAAGCGGCGAATTTCAGCCTCCCATGGAGTTCGCGCGGAATGTGGGATAGGTTGTTTTTGTATTATGGGAGCTTGGCCGTGGCGAAAACATGGAGGGTGGCGGAATTTCGATCGTCCATGGCGAAAAACCGCCATAATGAGTTGTGGCAATGGTGACTTGGCAATATTTCCGGGTTATTCTGGGGCGGTATTTTTTCCGAATGTCCGCCTCTTGAGGTTGCGGTTATGTATCTTCGATTTTCCATTGCCAGAAAATTCATATTTGCATTTCTGCTGCTGGCCATGATGCCTATTGTCGTGCTGGGTTTTTGGACCCTGCGCAGCATGAGAGAAATTGGAGACAGCGCTATCAACAGCACGACCGCCCAACTCGAAAGCCGCGCCAGAGAGTCGCTCGAACTTCGCGCCGTAGAGTCGGCCAAGCGCGTCAGCCAGTTTCTCCAGTCGCGCGAAGCAGATCTTCTTACGCTAAAGATGCTTCGGCGCGACCCCGAAGTCTATCTTCGTTTTTCTCTCAATCATAGAAGAGACATTTGGGTACGCGATCTTGTCGATGGAAAAGCGGGTGAAATCCATAAAGAACTCCCGCTCTACAAAGAGATTTCTTTCGTAGGCGCCGACGGCACGGAACAAGTGCGCATATTAGACGATCGAATCATAGACAAATCGGGGTTGCGCGATGTCGGCAAGCCCGAAAACACCACCTTCAAATCCGAGAGGTATTTTGAGAAAGCTTCCGTGCTCAAGCCGGACGAAATAAGCGTCTCCCATTTGACCGGCTGGTACGTAAGCCACGAACGATCCCTACGGGGGATGACCTCCGAAGGGGTCATCAGGTTCGCGACCCCATGCACGGACGGCCAGGGCCGGCTCGAAGGCGTAATAGTTTTATCACTCGACCACCGGCACCTGATGGAGCTCACCCAGCACATCCTGCCGACCGAGGAGAGGTTTGCGGTCTCCCCGGATTATTCCAGCGGAAATTATGCCTTTATGTTTGACGACGAAGGCTGGATCATCGCGCATCCCAAGAGGTCCGACATCAGGGGTGTTCTCCCGGATGGGAGCGGTTTCGACACCGGCCCTGGCCCCTATACACGTGACCGGCTTATTGCCGGCCAGGCGCCCTTCAATCTCGATCGCGCAAGCTTCATCAACCCGAATTATTCTCTGATAGCCCGCGAGGTGCGGGCGCTGCGATCTGGCGTAACAAGCACATTCAATGTCGGCGGGACCCAGCGGATAATGGCCTACGCACCCATACTCTACGGCCAGCCCCCCTATGACCGCTACGGCATCTTCGGTGGAATCACCATTGGGGTTGAAACGGCAAAGTTCAAGGAACCGGCCATGCTGGCAAGCCTCAGAATCGACGAAATGGTTGCCGGGACAAAACAAAACAGCCTTCTTATTCTAACGGCCGCCGCCCTGTTGGCGATCGGTCTCGCCGCCGCTCTTTCCAGGACCCTGACCAGGCCAATTCTCTACCTTGCCCAAAAAGCCGAAGAAATTGCATCCGGCCATATCCCCGATGAAGTGGTAGTGAAAACCGGGGATGAACTGGAAGTACTGGCGGACAATTTCGCCCACATGGCCAGGCAGATTCGGCATCACCAGGAAAGACTGGAGCGGGACCGCAACTTCGTTGAATCCATTGTCACTCACATTACGAATGGAATTATCACGCTGGACGCAGAGGGAAAGATCACATGGTTCAATCCATACAGCGAAGCGGTGTTTGGAATTAGCCGCAATGAGGCCCTGGGCAGGGATTACCGGGAGGTATTCGCAGGGCTGCCTTCCTGGGTTGAAACGATCGGGCTATGCCTCTCATCACCGGCTTTGGAACAGGGGCCAATTGAATATCGCTGTGTCTTTGACAGTGGGAAGGAGAAGGTCCTGGATGTCCATTTTTCAACCATCAATCCGGAGAGGCAGGACAAGGATGTTTTCCTGGTAATAGTCGGTGACGTTACACATCGAAAACTTATGGAGGAACACCTCAGGCGGTCCGACCGGCTGATCAGCCTTGGAGTGCTGGCCGCCGGTATCGCTCACGAGATACGCAATCCACTGACCGGTATTTCACTTCTGATGGACGATTTGCACGACCACCTGCACAATCTGCCCGCCGAGCGCGAACTGATTCAAAAGTCACTGCAGGAAATCGACCGGCTCGAAAACCTCATTGATGGCCTTCTTGACTTTGCTGTACCTTCAGAGCAGATTAAGCTCGAATTCAGGCCTCTTGAGGAGGTGCTTCAAAAGACCGGGTTCTTTGTGAAAAAACTATGCAAGAACAGCAATATTTCCCTGCTGGTGCAGTTGGAGGAAGCCCTCCCGATGCTCCGGCTGGACGCCGAGAAATTGCAGCAGGCGCTTTTAAACCTTTTCATGAACGCCATACAGGCCATGCCGCAAGGAGGTGACCTGCGTGTTTCGGTAGAAACGGTTGCGGCTGAAGATTCCCTTCTTTCCAAATCGGCGGTGCGCATTGCCGTGCAGGACACCGGAACGGGCATCTCCCCCGAGGATATCCCGTACGTCTTCGATCCATTCTTTACCCGCAATGCATCGGGGCACGGCCTTGGGCTGGCCATAGTGCACAGCATCGTTCGTGAACATGGAGGCCGGATTTCGGTATCGAGTCAACTGCTGAGGGGGACTACTTTTTGGATCGATCTGCCGGTGGTCTAAGCACCGGCTTCAGCTTGAAACGGAAAAACATGGAAAAGATCTTGATAGTAGACGATGAAGTTTTCCTTCGAGAAAACCTGGACAGGATCCTCCAGGAAGAGCGCTATAGCACGACTACCGCCCGCAATGGCAAGGAGGCATTGGCCTTCCTTCAGGAAGGCCCCTTCGACCTGGTGCTCCTCGACCTCAAGCTGCCGGACTTCTCCGGTTTGGAAGTTCTAAAGACAATCAAGAAATCCGATCCTGATCTGCTGGTCATCATAATGACCGGATACGCTTCGGTCGAATCCGCTGTGGAGGCCCTGAAAATGGGGGCTTACGACTACATCAAAAAGCCGTTCAAGGCCGATGTCATCAAGCTCATTGTAAGACTCGCGCTTGAAACGCAGAGCTTGAAGCGTGAAGTCCGGTCGCTCAAAAAGCAGCATGAGGGAGCCTCGGGCAACCGGCCTTTTATTGCCCAAAGCCCCGCGATGAAGGAAGTGCTCCAGCAGGTCCGGGAGGTTGCCAGGCACGCCGAGACCACGGTTCTGATCACGGGAGAAACAGGGACCGGAAAAGACCTTATAGCCCGAACCATTCATAACCTGAGTCCACGAGCCAACAGGCCGTTTATCGAAGTCAACTGCGCCGCGCTGCCCCATAACCTGATGGAAAGCGAGCTGTTCGGCTATGAAAGCGGCGCATTTACCGGCGCAAGAGACAGGAAAATCGGGCTATTCGAAGCGGCCGGCGCAGGGACCGTTTTTCTCGACGAGATGGGGGAAATCGAACTCGGATTGCAGGCAAAACTGCTTCGAGTCCTCGAGGATAAAAAGATCCGCAGGCTGGGAGGCACTCAACTGCACGAGATCGATATCCGCATCATTGCTGCCACCAACCAGGACCTGCGCGAAGCTATCAAGGCCGGGCGGTTTCGGGAAGACCTCTTCTACAGGCTGCATATCGTCCCCATACATCTGCCGCCCCTGCGCGAGCGGCCTGAGGACGTCATCGCCCTTTCCAAATATTTTCTTTTGGAATATGCAAAGAAATTCTCCCGAAGCTTCAAAGGCCTGAGCAATGATTCCCAGGATCTTCTGCTCTCTTACCGGTGGCCCGGCAACGTCCGCGAATTGCGCCACGTAATTGAGCGGATCTGCATCATGCATGACGCACAGATGTTGCTCCCCCAACACCTGCCCAAAGAACTTACCCTTGATTCATTCGATTCCCCTGCGCCCTCCGGCATGCCTTTCATCTTTGCGGCGCCAAAAGAGGGCTTCAATCTGGAAGAAATGGTTGACCGGTTCACGCTTGATCTGATCAGGAAGGTAATGCACATGGCGGACGGCAATATTTCTCAGGCGGCAAAGCTGCTCGGAATCCCGAGAGGGACTCTAAGGTATAAGCTCGATAAATATTTGGTCGATAACGATCAAACAAGCTAAGAGATATGTTTCCTCCCTTTCACCGGCAAAGTCACTATGAAAATTGATCCCTTCCCTGGCGTACTTTCTGCCGTAATGCTGCCGCCATGCCGTTCAACGATCTTTTTGCAGATGGCAAGGCCCATACCGGTCCCTTCATACGGGCTGTTTCTATCGTGAAGCCTCTGGAAGGGGGCGAAAATCCTTTCGAGATACTGCTTATCGAAGCCGATACCGTTATCCTCAACAATGATCCGGCATTCTGAATCAGTATTGGATACGGAGCGGACCTGGACCATTGGCTTCTCGACCGGTTTGTGGAATTTCAGCGCATTGCCGATCAGGTTTTGGAATAGCTGCCGCATCTGTGAGGGGTCGGCTGAAATGACCGGAAAGTCCCCAACATGAACTTCGCCTTCAGTTTTTTCAATCCTCACTTCCAGGTCGGAAAGAACTTCATAAATGATTTCATTAAGATCAATCTCTCGGAAAGGCTCGGTATTCATCGTAACCTTCGAGTATTCAAAAAGAGATGTGAGCAGCACTTGCATGCGCTGTGTCGCATCGAGCATCCGGTTTAAATAATCGTTGCCGGTCTGATCGAGCGAATCGTTGTACTTTTGTCTGAGCAAGTTGCCGAAAGATATAACTTTGCGAAGAGGTTCCTTCATGTCATGGGAGGCAATAGCGGCAAATTCCTGGAGAGCCTGGTTGTTCTGTTCAAGTCTGGCAGCATAGGACTTGAGTTCCGCCTCTGCCCGTTTGCGCCCCGTGATATCGCGCAGGACGGCCAGATGATACTCGGGGTAAAACTCTGAAACAGCACAATATTCGACGTCCCGAACAGTACCATCCATCCGGTAGAGGCGAAGTTCTCCCCTCGCTATCCCTTTTTTGAGAAATACGCTCCACGCTCGATCAAAATTAAAATCGGAATCGGAAAATTCCCTGATAGAGCGGCCAATAAGTTCTTCCCTTTCCAGACCGAACAAACTGGAAGCAACCGGATTTACATCCTTGAATCTTCCGTGACTGTCGGCAATCACAATGGCATCGAGGGCAGATTCGAAGATGGCATGAAATTTCCTCTCGCTCTCCACAAGTGCAGCCTCAGCGTTTTTACGAGACGTGATATCCCTAATCGTCCCGACGACCGCGATCCGCTCCCCCGAATCATCCAGCAAGTCGGTCACTATATGTTCGGTCGGGAAAACCGAGCCATCGCTGCGGCGCATCCGGAACTCGGTTCGAAACACGCCCTCCTTGTCCAGCGCGGCAATCGAGCGCCTTCCGAATTCCTCGTACGCACACCGGTCCACGTGCAAAAACTCGGTATTTCGTCCCGTAACGTACTCCTGGCTGTAACCAAAATTCCGGGTTAGAGCAGAGTTGCATGCAAGAACGGTATGGTCCTTCGAGTCTATTACAAGGACCGAGTCATCAAGGCCCTCAAAGGTTTTTTCAAGGAGTTGCTGAGACCGCCTGAATCGGTCCCGGATCTGGAACTTGTGAATTGCCTCACCTATCAGGAGAGTGGAATCTTCGAGCAGGTTAACCAGCCGATCGGGTATCATGCCCAGCCTTGTATCGGCCAGGTGAATAGCTCCGCAAATTCCGGCGCCGTAGCGGATGGGGATTACGGCGACCGATTGAAACCCGGAAGAGATGCAAACACCCCTGTACCGGGGCAATTCAGAGTCGGTGAGACTTGCGGCAAAGGACGCCGTATCCTGGCATCGAAAGGAACCGTTGGCGGTCATATAGGGAGTATCGGAAACTTCGGGTTTTCCAGCCACCACGCGAGTGCAGACACAGGAATCCCTCCCTAGAATGATTTCGTTTTCCATCTCCCAAAATTCTTTGCTGAATCCGGCATATGATTCATATGGAATGGCTCCGCTTTCATTCAAAAGGCGAATCCCCACACAGCGGCACGCACTCCATTCCTGGATTTGCCTGACAACAACATCAAGATACTCCTGCCTGGACACGGCGTTGGCCATTGCGTTAAGCAACTGGTTCCTTGCCCGGACTATTTCCTCGACCTTCTCGCGATTGTGAACTTCCGCCTCTAATTGCTTGTTGGTCTCAATCAGTTCGACTGTCCGCTCTTGAACCCGCATTTCCAGTTGATCGCGCGACTTGCACAATTCCTCTTCCATCTGCTTGCGCTCGGAAATATCCTGGACCGTCCCGAATCCTCCGCAAAGGACCCCTTGATCGTCGAACTCCAGTTCTGCCTGCTCATGAACCCATTTGATTGTGCCGCCTGCAAAAATGCGGTGCTCTATATCGTAGGGAGTGCCGCACAGAGCGGCTTGCCACGACCGATCCACCATTTCCCTGTCATCCGGGTGAACATTGGCGAGAAATGCCTCGTAGGTAAGCGGCAACCCCTTGGGAATCCCAAACATGCGGTAGGTTTCGTCGGACCAGTGCAAGGTATTGCGTTGAACATCCATTCGCCAGCTACCGATATGCGCGACGGCCTGAGCACGGTGAAGGTCTTGCTCGCTTGCCAGGAGTTTCTCGTTTTGAATCTCCAGCCTCGCCTGGGCCTCTCGCAACTCCTTTTCCGTTTCCAATTGTCTCAACTGCCTCAGGCCCAGACTCGCTGTCATCACGGCAAACGAGGTGAGAAATGAAAGGACCGACGGAAGCGTCTCTTTTGCTACAATCGGCACCTCGGACAGAGCGTCCAAATAAGCCGCTTCATCAAAGCCGAGTTCCTTAGCTTGACCGCAAAAAAATTCAAGATCGGGCTTTTTGATAAAGAACTGCCCGATAAAAGCATTGGCGAGGTGTTTTCCTTCAATTATTATAGGAGAAGCTGCATCAGTGAGGCCATTCAGGCACCGGTAAAGTGAAAAGGGTTTTCCTTCCAAAAGGTCATTGGCCAGAATCGTATCGCTCTCGATGCACCTCTTGCAGGTGATCTCGTTCTGCCGATGAAAATCGGCGCACACTCTCTGCCAGGAAGAGGTAACGAGGACTTTTCCCTGAAGATCGATGATTGCCGCAGGAACTCCAACCGCGCTCAAAAAGTTCTCAAGCAGTTGTTGAGTTCTCTGAATGTCGATCAGGTCGCACAGATTAAAGCTCATGGAACCCTCAATATCTTTTATCGAACGGGATTCTCCGGGGAATGACTTTTTGATGTACTAATAATCCTTTTTCTTTGAGGATGCTATATGCCGCTGGATTTCAAAATGCCGTAAAACTAAGGGGAAAATACGTGGTAAAAACTAGCATTGGAGTAGCTATTGAGTCTTCATTCCTTCTTCATCGCCAGAGCCGCCTGGTACACCACCCTTCGTGGAAGATCAAAGCGTCGGGCAATGGCCGATGCGGCTTCTTTGGATGAAAGGCCGCCTGTGAGCATCGACTTCAGCTCGTCTCTCCAGTCGGAGGTATCCTGGCCGAATCCTTCGGGACCAGGACCAGGCGTTTCCGTATCCGGACCAGATTTGAAATCCACACCCATTGCCGGCCCTGCCCCTTCCACCACCAGGGTCAACTCGCCCCTGACCTCACCCGTGAAATGAGAAACGGCCTCCGCGATAGAACCCCGGAAGATCTCTTCATGCATCTTCGTAAGCTCCCGTGCGACCGCGATCCTCCTTTCGCCCCAGGTCCCGAGTATATCCAGGAGGGTTTTTTCGAGCCTTTTGGGAGACTCATAGAGTACCAGGGTCAGTGTCATGCGGGCGTACTTTTCGAAAAAGCGCCTTCTTTCTGCGCCCCTGGCCGGAGGAAAACCCAAAAAGACAAAGGGCTGAGGCGGCAGCCCTGAAACGACCAGGGCCGCTATGAGGGCCGTCGGGCCCGGAATGGCGACCGGTTCTATTCCTTTTTGCAAGGCAGCTTCGATTAGAAGCTTTCCCGGGTCCGAAATGCCGGGGGTCCCCGCATCCGTCACCAACGCTATGCTCCGTCCGGAAGCAAGCTTTTCCAGCAGTTGCTCGCCCCGCTGCCGTGCATTGTGATCGTGATAGCTGACCAACTGCTTGTGGATATCGTAATAGGAGAGAAGTTTTCGTGTGTGGCGTGTGTCTTCGGCAGCGATCAGATCGACCGACCGCAGGGTGTCGAGGGCCCTCAGAGTGATGTCTGCAAGGTTTCCGATGGGCGTCGAGACGATATAGAGTTTTCCATTTTTTTCCTCGTTTTTATCGTCCGGGTTCGAAGGCATTGACTATCCAGTTTATTTCCGGCTCTTCACCGTTCCACCTGATCGCAACAACATCGAAGCGCGCATATGATTCCAACAGCCCATGCTGTTTCAAATACCACAGGGCAGCGCGAGTCAAGCGCCTGCGTTTATGCAAGGTGATAGATTCCTCGGGACTGCAAAGCCCGTCCACCTGCCGTGTCCTTACTTCCACAAACACGATGGACTTCCCGTCCTTTGCGACCAGATCTATCTCGCCAAGCGGACATCGGAAGTTTTTTTCGAGAATTTTTATTCCGCTGCTGCAAAGATATTCTGCAGCAGCCCTCTCGCCCTGTTTCCCCTTATAATAGCGGCTCCTCTCCATCGGTTCGGCACTCCGTATACGGCAAAACTCCATTAAAGGTGATCCGGTGCAGCGGACACGGCCCAAATCTGCGAAGGGCTTCGCAGTGGCGCGCGGTACCATAACCTTTGTGGCAATCAAAGCCGTATTGAGGAAATTTTTCGTGAAACTCGCACATCAGGCGGTCTCTATGGACCTTGGCTATTATGGAGGCAGCAGCAATGGAAATCGAAAGGCAGTCTCCCCTGGTAATTCCCTTCTGCTCTATTGGCAGAGAAAGGCTATACGGGCCGTCGATCAGCAGATAATCTGGACTCAGCGCCAGTTGACCGACAGCGCTGCTCATGGCCTGGAAGGTTGCCTGCAGGATATTGATACGATCTATTTCGAGATTATCCACAGCCCCGATCCCAATGGCTAGAGCGCAGGCGTGGATTTTTTCGAAGAAATTTTCCCTCTGTTCGGGAGTAAGTTTCTTGGAATCGGTTACCCCCGGAAGGCGAACGCCCTTTGGCAGGATAACGGCGGCTGCGACCACGGGGCCTGCCAGCGGCCCCCGGCCCGCCTCATCTATACCGCAAA
>Ga0209517_10002822_pt1 | contig 24087 bp, 25 predicted proteins | sample PeaSoiMetSII2010_FD_187695 | JGI IMG/M metagenome (GOLD analysis project Ga0209517, IMG submission 187695) | Peat soil microbial communities from Weissenstadt, Germany - SII-2010 (SPAdes) (version 2) | ecosystem: Environmental > Terrestrial > Soil > Wetlands > Peat | place: Germany... | reverse complement strand
CTTGTAGCCCGCCGGCAGTTCGCCTGCCGGGAGCCCCGATCTCGAACGCAAGTCGAACTGCTCGATCGCCCAAGCGATGCGTTCACGTTTGCCGGGGCCTCGAAGACCGTAGGCGCCGGAGAAAAAATCGAGATTTTCCATTACGGTGAGCTGCCCGTACAGGGAAAACTTCTGGGCGACATAGCCGATCCGCTGCCTTGCCGATGCGCGGGCGAAGCGCAGGTCCATTCCGGCGACGCTCAGGGTTCCGCTGCTCGCCGGGAGCAAACCGCAGAGCATGCGAAACGTCGTGCTCTTCCCCGCTCCGTTGGGTCCGAGCAGGCCGAATATCTCACCTCTATGGACCCGGAACGTGACGTTATTGACTGCAATGAAGCTTCCGAATTTCCTGGTCAGATCGTGCACCTCGACAACAAGGCGGTGGGACTGCCAGCCGGGTTCGCCGCTGCCTTCGGCGGCGGCTGGAGAAACAACGGGTGGTCCAGGGCCGGGTCCCACCACCTTTGTCTTGCCGCCGCCGGAGTCAGCGGCGAACCCGGCCGGCCCCCCCACCGCCTGCACCAGGGTCATGAACCCGTCTTCGAAGCGGGGGGCGACCGGGTTGACGCTCATTCCATTAAAAAGGCCGCTTTCAGGTCCCACATCGGCTGCCAGGACAACCCGGACGTGGTTGCCTTCCAAAGTGGCGTCGACTACACCACCCCTATTTGCCAGGTTTGCTTGCAACTGGCGGGGTTTCAAGGATTGGGGGGTATCGATCCTAAAGGTCCTGCCCTTGGCTATGGAGCTGATTTTTGAGGGGGGGCCGGTTTCCAGGACCTTCCCTCTCAGCAAAAGCACGGCAGTATCGCACCGCTCCGCCTCGTCGAGGTAGGAGGTGCTGAGCAGTACCGTCAGGCCCTGCTCCCTTACCAGGCGATAGACTATTTCCCACAATTCCCGGCGTGACAGGGGGTCTACACCCACCGTGGGTTCATCGAGGAGAAGAAGATCGGGGGTGCTCAGCAGAGTGCATGCCAGGCCAAGCTTCTGCTTCATCCCGCCGGAGAGCTGCCCGGCCAGGCGGCGCTGGAAGGGGCCAAGTCCGGTCATCTGCATTAACTTTGGATAGCGCTCGGCCCTGGCGTCTGCGCCAATAGCGTGCAGGTCCGCGTAGAGGTTCAGGTTTTCTTCAACCGTCAAGTCTTCGTAAAGGCCGAATCTTTGCGGCATGTAGCCGACTCGGGATTGTACGCCCTGAGGGTCCGTTGCGACATCGATGCCCAATACGATGATCGATCCCGCTTCTGGGGTGAAAAGGCCGGTTGCCAGGCGAATGAAGGTGGTCTTGCCCGCCCCGTCGGGACCGATCAAACCCGTCACTTCGCCACGGGCGACACGGAGCGTCACCGCGTCGAGGGCTTTGATCTTTCCCCGGGGACCGTACCGGAACTCCTTGGTCAAGTCCTCGCAAATAAGAATGTCCTGTTCGGGCGAATGTTCCGCCATTAGCCGCCACCTTAAGTTAATTTAGTTCAAGAGCGTGGGGAGCTGTGCCCCCCACACCCCCTTCGCCGCTGCGCGGCTCGTTATGGAGGAGGCGCGGAAAACATTCCCCCGCGCTTTTCAACTCAGTCCTCAGTCCTCAGTCCTCAGTCCTATGTTCACGGTTGCCGGCATTCCCAATCGGAGTTCGTCGGCCGGGTCCTTTACGAAGACGCGGACCTCGTACACAAGCGATGTGCGCAGATCGGTGGTCTCGACCGTCTTTGGGGTAAAAGAGGCAACAGGTGAGATGAATCCGACCCATCCCTCGTATTGCTTGCCCACAAAACTGTCCGTGGTGACGGTGGCCGTCATTCCCGCGTGAATTCTTCCGAGGTCCGGCTCCTCGGCATAAACGCGGACCCACTTGGGATCCGTAATGGCAATCGAGAGCACCGGCCTTTGAGGAGACGCCATCTCCCCGGGTTCCAGTATCCTGTTTTGGACCACTCCGTTCGTAGGACTGACAAGGGTGGCGTAAGCAAGGTCCTGCTTTGCAACTTCATACCCGGCTTCGTTGGACAAAAGTGTTGCGCGCGCTTCGGCAATGTCCTCCTGCCTCGGACCGATCACCGCAAGATCGAGCGCTTTCTGATTTACGCGAAGCCTGGCTTCGGCTACTTCGAAAGCTGCCTGTGCCGCATCTAGGTCCTGCCGGCTTGTGGCGCCGCCGCCCTCGGATTTTTTTAACCTCTCATAGTTGAGGCGGCTGTTCGTAAGGTCGGCCTTGGCGGCATTCACGTTCGCGCGGGCCTGGTCGATCTCCTGGGGCCGCGTTCCGTTTTTCAGACGTTCAAACACGTGTTTCTGCGCCTCTACCTTTGCTTTGGCCTGCGCCGCAGTTGCCTTGAGCCTCTTGGTCTCCAGGGTGCCCACGACCTGTCCCTCCTGCACCCGGTCCCCTTCTTTCACCTCAACGGTTTCTATCCGTTCGTTGCCGTTGAAAGCTAGGTTGACCTGCCGAAGATCCAGGTTTCCGTACAATTGGATTACGTTGGGCGAGGTTCCGGCCGAACCATGGAGCCGCCAGTATATTGCGCCGCCTGCGATCGCCACTGCAACCGCTATAAATATGATGGCCTTTTTCATTTCAATTTCCTCCGGAAAACCAATATAGCGGCAGAGTTGTAGAGAGTCAAATTGAAATTTGAAATTTAAATTTGTATTTGACAATCGTTTTTCTCAGTGATACTGCTTGCCGTTATGAAAGAGAAGAAATCAAAGCTGGCAAAACATTCGGAAATTCTGAAGACCGACGATCATCGGACCCGTAGCCGCCTGCTCGATGCTGCCGGCATTATATTTTCCGAGAAGGGCTTCGAAGGCGCCACGGCCAGGGAGATTTGCGACCTCGCCGGGATCAACACCGCAGCGGTTAATTATTATTTTGGCGGGAAGGAACATCTTTATATCGAGGTGTTGCGCGAGGCCCACCGGCGGCTGGTGAACTTCGGCGCGCTCAAGACCCTTGCCGAAGACCCCCTTGCAACGGTAGAAAATTTGGAGGGTTTTTTCATCGGCCTGCTTCATTCCATACTCGATCCATCGCCGAACAGATGGGCCGTAGGGGTAATTATGCGCGAGATGGCCTCACACACGGAGGCTCTCGCCGAACTCGTCGAACTCCAAATCAGGCCGACCTCGAGGCTGTTTCGCATTATCATTTCAAGATTGATGGAACTGCCGGTGGACCACGAGGCTGTCGTCCGTGGGACTTTGAGTACGGTAGCGCAATTTGTGTTCATCCTCCAGAACAGGCACGTCATTGAACTCATAAATCCTGACCTGGATCTCGAGGGCGAAGGCATCGACAGGATGGCGCGGCATATCTGGCGCTTTACGGTAGCGGGCCTTCGGGCCGTGGCCATTAGTGAGAGTGAGGGGTGAGGTGTGAGGGGTGAGCGACATGGAGCGGGGAGAGTGTGGATGAGAAAACTGCTGAGGGGGGTTGCAGGGGGGGTATGCGCCCTGGTTACGGTTTTACTTATTCCCGGCTGTACGGTCGGACCCAATTATAGCCTGCCGGCTGTGGCCACGGAGAACCGCTGGCAGGATGCAAAAGGCGCCGCTGCGCTCCAGCCCGAGGATGTCCGCTGGTGGCGGGACCTCAATGACCCTCAGCTCGTAAGCTGCATCGAAAAAGGAATATCCGGCAATCAGAATATAAAGGAAGCGGAGGCCCGCGTCCGCGAGGCGAGGGCGCTGCGCGGAGTTGCAGCGGCCAGCCTGCTTCCGCAGGTGGGCAGCAGCGCCGTCTACAACAAGACGCGGACAAGCTCCACGGCGGGCATCATCAGCGAGTTGCCCGAAAATTTGAAGAGCGAGATAAATTTCGAGCAGGATTTTTACCAGGTTGGATTCGACGCCAGTTGGGAGATTGACATATTCGGCGGAAGGCGGCGCGAGGTGGAGGCCGCTTCTGCTCGCGCGCAGTCGAGCATAGAGAGTTACCGCGATGTAATGATATCGGTGATCTCTGAAATTGCCCGAAATTACGTTGAACTGCGGGGCGCTCAACGGCAATTGGGCATAGCGGAAAAAAACATCGGCATTCAGGAGAAAACGCTTTCTCTTGTAAAGATCAGGTGGGACGCAAAGTTGGTTTCCGAACTCGAAGTGGAGCAAGCCCAAGCGCAGCTGGAGCGAACACGGGGGAGCGTTCCGTCTTTGCAGGCATCGATTCGGGAAGGCGCCTACCGGTTGGCGGTCCTAACGGGGCAGCCCCCCGATTCGCTCCTGGACGAGCTTCTGGCGACTTCTCCCATCCCCAATCCGCCGGATATCGTTCCCGTGGGTCTGCCTTCCGACCTGCTGCTGCGTAGGCCTGACCTCAGGCGTGCGGAAAATGATCTTCGGGCCGCTGTTTCCGATATAGGGGCATCCATGGCGGACCTCTACCCGCGCTTCTATCTCACAGGAACAGCAGAGCCGCAGAGCGCGAAATTCACCGATCTGTTTCGCGCCAACAGCTTTGCCTGGTCTTTTGGTCCCCAAATTTCCTGGCCGGTCTTTCAGGGGGGCAGGATACGGTCCAATATCGCCGCCACCGAAGCCAGGCGTGATGAGGCGCTGGCCCGGTACCGGCAGGCGGTGCTGACGGCTTTGCAGGAGGTTGAGACCTCGCTTGCGGGCTATGGCCAATATCAGGTCGAAAGAGAGCGGCTCGCACTTTCAGCCAAATCTCAGTCGAGGGCCGTGGAATTGGCCAGGCAACGATATGAAAGAGGCATCAAGGATTTTCTGACTGTTCTCGATGCCGAAAGGCAACTCAGTGATGTTGAAAACAGCCTTGCCATGAGCGAAACCCGGGTTGTCCTGAATCTGATCGGTCTATACAAGGCCCTGGGCGGGGGGTGGCAGTTGTAGAAGGTGCCCAGGCGGCAATGCGTGTTTTCATTGTTTACTTTTTTCACGCGAAGACGCGAAGAAACACAACAACCTACACAGTTGCCATCAGACCACCCAAGTAGAAATAAGTTCTTCTTCGCGGCTTCGCGTGAAAACATATGACCCTGCTCAGCTTCGCGCCTTCGCGTGAGAAACCTACCGCATTAAGTCAATACAACATTGAGAGAGGGCATCCGGGCGCATTTTTTAGTTGCAAAAGTAATGGGCATATGCTCATAATATGGCCGAGGTGATAAAAAAATGGCCCGCCCTAAATGTTGCCGCAGAATCTGCCTGGAGCCGAACTGCAAGATATTCAAACCTGCGGGAATCCCTCTTTTATCACTTGAAGAGGTGGTTTTGTTAGTAGATGAGTTCGAAGCCATCCGGTTGGCTGATCTGGAGCAGCTTTACCACGATCAGGCGGCGGAAATGATGAAGGTGTCCCGCCAGACTTTCGGAAGGATACTCGAATCGGCAAGGGGCAAGGTGGCGAAGGTTTTAACCAAGGGTCTCGCCCTTCGTATAGAAGGAGGCGAATTTAAGGTGACCGAAAAATAACAAGGAGATGAGCATGAAAATCTGTTTTCCCGTTGAAACGCTAAAGGGACTGGACAGCACAGTTTTCGAACATTTCGGATCAGCTCCCGGCTTTGTCATCGTGGATACCGATGCAAATACGGTTGAAGAAATAAAAAATGGCGACGAGCACCACGCTCATGGCATGTGCCAGCCTCTGCTGGCCCTTGGCGGCCGGTTGGTTGACGCGATCGCGGTCGGAGGCATAGGGATGGGTGCTTTGATGAAACTGAAGGCCCAGGGGGTAAGGGTGTTCCGGGCGGAACTGGGCACCGTAGGGCAAAACATCGGGTCAGTCCTGGAAAAAACCCTGCCTGAGTTCGATCCTGCCCTTACCTGTGGAGGACACGCCGGCGGCGGGTGTGCTCATTAACAAGCAATGAGGAAAAGAACAAAGAGGACATAACCATGAAAGAATACGTTATTTACCCTCTTGTGATCGGCGCCAATGAAACCGATCAAGGGATCATGACCTATCTTCGCGGCTATGGCAAACGGATCTGGATACCTATTTACTCTTTCCTGATAAAGGGAGGCGATGAGGTTATCCTCGTTGACACGGGGCTTGAGCAGTTTATGGTGCCCGACAGCGTGGGGCTGGAATACGGCTTGAAGATCCAGGAATTTGAAGAGGCCCTGGCAGATCATGGACTGCGGCCGGAAGACGTGGACATCATAATTCACACTCATTTGCATAACGATCACTGCGAGAACGATCCAAAATGCACGCGGGCCAGGATCATCGTTCAAAAAGCCGAATACGATTTCTTCCTTGACCCCCACCCCATAGACCATCGCTACTATCCCGACATCCTGGATGGTTTGAATGTCGAACTGGTGGAAGGCGATGTGGGCTTAAGGGATGGAATCGATGTCATCTTCACGCCCGGCCACACACCGGGAGGCCAGTCGATTTCCGTTCGCACATCCGGGGGAAGGGCAATCATCACCGGATTTTGCTGCAACGCCATGAACTTTCCAGCCAATGCTCCGAGCGTCCCCTCCGGGGTCCACACCGATGCAATTGCAGCCTATGACAGCGCTCAAAAAATCAGGGGCATGGCCGATATCCTCATCCCGTTGCATGACCTCTCCATAGGAAAGCTCGGGCAAATACCCGGGAAATGCAATTAGGAATTAGGAGGAATTACGAATTAAGAACAACCTCGATTTGGGATTGAGGAATTGAGGAATTGAGGAATTGGACAGTTTTCAGTTTTGTGTTGACTCAATACTGAAAACTAAAAACTCAAAACTCTTTAAGGAATGGGTGCGATGAGGGAATTTGAAACGATTTCAAAAGACTTGGCCGGGGCGCTAGGCCTTCAGTATGCACCGGTTGGAGTATACCTGTTTCGGGAAGGAGAGCCTGTTACAGGGACTATTCATTTTGTGAACGAGAATCTTAAGAGCTATTGCCAGGCGGTAACATTGGCCGGAAGCGGACGCGAGCTTTTGCTCACAGGCGAAAAAATGGGGTGTAAGCTGGGTACGAGCGTACTGGGATTTGAAAAAGAAACCGATGGGTACCTGGATGACGGTGTGCTCGAAAAATACGGTGTAGGGCTTTTCGGCACGGAGGAAGCTTCGGCCGAAACCATTTTGAAGGCTAAAATGCTCGAAAAGGGTAAAACCCGTGCCGCGCTGATAGCCCCACTAGCCACATTTGATACCGTTCCTCAAGTAGTGGTGTTCACCGCTGACAGTGAACAGGTCATGTGGCTTTTGTATGCGCTAAACTACGAAAAAGGCGGCCGAATGGAGTTGCCGCAATCCGGAGGCGCACTGGGCGGGTGCTCGGATATCACCGCGCTGCCCCTGCTGGAAAACGTTCCAAACGTGACCTTTCTTGGTTTGGGATGCCGCCTGAAGTCTGAAATAAGTCCCTGCCATTTGATGATGGGCGTGCCCGGAGGGTCGCTGCAAACCTTGCACGAGCACATTATGGAGATGGCAAAACCTATCGCCATGCTGAAAAATGCCCGTTTGAAATAACTATTTGAATCTGCCGTCGGAAATGACGTGGCGAACCTTGCCGGCAGCCTTTTGAAGCCAGCCGATTCGCTCGACTTGGTGGTGATCGAATTCAGGCACATAGGGTTTTATATCCAGCAAAGGGGAGCCGTCCACTATATCCACGTTCTCAATATCCAGGATATTCTTGCGAACTGCGACCAGCCTCACTATGGAAAGTCCGACGGGATTTGGCCGCCTCGGCGCCCTGGTGGCAAAGACCCCTCTGGGGGTGGAATCAAGGAAGGGCACTATAGTCAAAGACGAGTCTTCAACCAGGTGAAAGTGGTAGAGCAGGATGATATGGGAAAAGCCATCGAGATCTTTTATCCCTTCGACGTACTCGGGGAATATCTCCACTTCGCCGCGAACCCCATAAGCCCCTGCGGGTTGGATGGGCATGCCTTCAATGTCTTTGAAGGGGCTTTTAATAAGGCCGATCGGCTTAAATATAATAAAAGGTAATGGCATGAAGGCATTCCTGTTGTTATTATGCGGCCTGCTTGTTGGTACGCATGCATATGCGGCGAATACAGGCTACCACGTGACCAATAGATTCCAACTCGACGGCGAAGGCGGCTGGGACTACCTGACGGTGGATAGCGAGGCCGGGCGGCTCTACATTTCCCGCTCCACGCACGTGATGGTGGTGGATCTCGAAACCGGCAAGCCGGCTGGGGATATTCCGGACACCCCGGGCGTTCACGGAATCGCCCTGGCTCCTGAACTCAATCGAGGTTTTACCAGCAACGGACGGGCAGATACATCTACCATTTTCGATTTGAAAACCCTCAAAGTCATCGGCCAGGTCAAAACCGGCGCCAATCCCGATGCCATTGTGTACGATCCTTTCTCCGGACTGGTATTCACATTCAATGGCCGCAGCCAGGATACAACCCTGTTCAATGCCGCCACCGGCGAAGTTGTTAAAACCCTTGCGCTCGGCGGTAAGCCCGAGTTTGCTGCGGCGGACGGCAAAGGCAAAGTTTACGTAAATATCGAAGACACGAGCGAGGTCGCCGAAATAGACAGCCAAAAGCTCTTGGTGACAAAGCGCTTTTCGCTCAAACCCGGAGAGGAACCCACTGGAATGGCTATAGACCAGGAGCGCCACAGGGTCTTTTCAGGGTGCCACAACAAGCGCATGACTGTTCTCGATGTGGAATCGGGCAAAGTGGCCGCAATGGTTCCCATCGGTGAGCGTGTCGATGGAAACGGCTTCGATCGGGAACTAGGTCCTGCTTTCAGTTCAAATGGGGATGGCACGCTGACTGTTGTAAGGGAGTCTTCCCCCGGGAAGTTCGATGTTGCCGAAACCGTCACCACGCAGACCGGAGCGCGCACCATGGCGATAGATCCCAAAACTCACAACATCTACCTGCCCACGGCAGAGCTTGCTCCAACAACAGACCCGAAATCACGGCCAAAGATAGTCGAGGGCAGTTTTGTAGTCCTGGTGGTTGGACGGTGAGGGTGATTATGCTTTTACTATCTTCAGCTTCCTTTTTTTCTTCTCCTTGCTGACAGTCGGCACCTCCATAAAGCGTAGGTTGTCCTTGTTTTCCAGCAATATCTTGTCTCTGCAAACGTCACAGATACACATTTTCCCTTTATGGGCGAGGCTGTAGATCCGAAGAACGTCCGGTGAGGATTTGCACAGTTCACACTTCGAACCGGGCGAGTCGCATGGAATGCAGGCTATTCCCTGGTTGAGAGCCTCGGAAATGACGAGATCGATTGCAAGGTTGAACTTGAAATCTATGAGTTGGTCGTTCAGAGCGGACTGAGATACCTCGTCACCTTGGACGATACCCAAGCCGGCGTGTTCCCAGGACAGTTTCTTCTCGCCAGCCAGCAGAAAGAACACACGCCCCTTCTTGTCGCCTGTCAGCTCCAAAATCTTTCCGTAGCCCCAATCAGGCATACGAGGGTGAAATACCCAATCGCCTTTGGACAACTTGAAGTCTATTACCTGCATAGACTTGACTCCTTTCTCAACGCTGAAGTGGTGTTGTGCTTGCAAGAATCCCGAACATTTGGATAGATGATCAAAATATCGAGGGAAGCGAAAGTAGTAGGTAAGATTTCAATTTCAAAGATCTGAAGCTGCAAGGGTTTATGTCATTAACTCACCAAGAAATCATAGCTGGAACGGAGCGAAATAGCAAGGAGATAAAAGCCGATAGCCGATTAATGGTGTAACTGGTCCAAAAATCAGAATGAGGAAAGTTTTTGAATCATTTGTAAACCAAATCGCCGCAAACCGGGCATTTCGACAGTGGCAAGCCGGTTTGAATTTATCCCGGATCAGTTCGCGGATCGCCTTCAGTTTTCGCACGTCACATGACAAATCCCGGTCGGGGTCTCGATGGCATAGGGGAAGTGTTTCCGCTTAAACCACAGGGCCACATTCACTAAAGCTATTAAAACAGGAACTTCGACAAGCGGTCCGATAACCGCTGCGAAAGCCTGTCCCGAGTTGATTCCAAAGACGGCCACGGCCACTGCAATGTTCAAATGCTTGGAAACCGTTGAGATGGCCGATCCGACCACCGCCTGAAGTTCGCATACGCACCGTTCACCGTCAAAGAGGGCTTCAACCATTTTGAGCCTGCTCGGATGCCCGAGGCCTTAAAAATTTTGGCGCGCAATTCGAGATAATAAGCTTTTCCGTCCATAAAGTTGCCTTTTTGGCATAATAGCCAAATTGGATGATGGATCTCAACTAAATCCTTAACCAGAGTCTGTGGGCGAACGGAAAAAAAATAACCCGGAACCTGTAAGTAAGAGACCATTCCAAAACGGGGGGTAACGCGAGGATTCTTTCATCTCCCCGTGGTAGCGCCGCCTTCCACGGCGGCGTTCCTCGCATCAAGCAAAAGTCACGATGCCAGCTTCACCGTTGCGGTGAATTCGTCCCAGGGCACGCAGTAGAGGCCCTTATCGGTTTTTTCCACCAGTCCGGCGGCCTCCAGGGTCTTCACGTCGTTGAAGACGTTCTTATAATGGCGGCGCAAATGTCTTGCGAGGGCACTGATGCTGACACAGCCGATCTTGTGCAACTCCTGCAAAAGCTGAAGCCGTTTTGGGGTGCAGTAGCGGTAAAAGGTTTCCAAGTCGGGGAAAGATACCCGCTCGATGGGCTTGTCCGGAATAATTCCCCGATCGATCTTTTCAGCTTTGGCGATCAGGTCGGCGAAGAATTCCTCTTCCGTCTCGATCTTCACCTTGAAATCTCTATTCATTGTGTACCTCCCCTCTTGCGCGTCTGCCTGACAGCTTCGTAGAAATCCAGCACCAGCTTTTTCACCGTTTCAAAACTGTATGGGGCCTCTTTACCCTCGATATGCAGGTGATCCCCTTTGCCTCTCTCGTTGTCGTAACGAATAACGTCCGAGCCGTCGGCGGTCTGGTAATGCAGCCGGTATTTGAACGAATGAGACGAACCGGGAAGCGGGTTGGGAAGGAGCCACACCACCAACTGAATAATGTCGCCGTTCGGCAAATCACGGCGATAATTCAAAACCGGTCGTGCATTTTCCACAAGCGCCCCTGCCTCCAATATGGCTTTTTATGCCATACTTGTGGCAGTTCGTCAATATTCCGGTCGAGTGTCGTCCAGGCGGCTTAGAAAATCGCGGTTTCACTACGATCAACACAGTGGTATGATCTGAAAGCAAAGGAGGTGACGCGATGGATTGCAAAATTACGGTTCTTTGCGAGAATACGGTCCAGGGTATGGGCTTTCTGGGAGAGAACGGATTCTGCGCATTTATTGAAACTCCTCGGCAAAACATTCTCTTCGATACGGGCCGTGGGTTCGCCATCATTCAGAACTCCCTGCAGCTTAAAAAAGACCTGAAGGATGTTTCAAAGGTCGTATTGAGTCACGGTCACCTCGATCATGTGGGAGGGCTTCTCACATTCCTGGGAGTTAAAGGCGCCTGCCCCGTTGTAGCTCATCCCGATATTTTCAATGAAAGGTTTAGGCTGATGCCTACGCCCGGTGGAGAGGAAAAACCAATATCTGTAGGCATGCCATGGCCTCAGGCATATCTTACGACCAGGGGCGCCAAATTCGAATGGGTCAGGGAATTTTCAGAGATTGCCCCGAACGTTTTCGTCACGGGCGAGGTGCCGCGCAAGACCCTCTTCGAGCTTGGCTCCCCCAAATTGGTCGTCTCTCGTGACGGAGGTTGGGTACAGGATCCCTTTCTCGATGATTTTTCGATGATTTTGAAGACTTCGCGAGGGTTGGTGGTCGTTCTCGGGTGTGCGCACGCGGGAGTGGTGAACATCCTCAAGCATGCAATTGAGCGGACGGGAGAAAAGCGCATTTACGCAGTGCTTGGAGGCACGCATCTTGGCCTTTCGCCCGAGCCGCAATTCGATCCAACCATTCGGGCTCTTAAAGAATTCGATATTAAAGTGCTTGCAGTCAGCCACTGTACCGGCCAGGCCCCGGCGGTGCGGCTGGCTTCCGAATTTGGCGACAGGTTCGCCTTCGGGAACGTGGGCTTTGAACTCGAGGTTTAACGCAGATTTTGCCAAACGTATTAGTCGGGCGAGTTGAAATGAGCGAATGCGAAAAATGCGGGGCCTCAATAGAGGCGCCTGAAATTTATGAGTTTGCCGGTGAATCTCTTTGCGAGGACTGTTACCTGGACAAGAAGGCAAAGCCTGTCACGGGCGATCCGTGGGCAGTGTACAGCGCGAGGAATACCAGGGAAAATCCGCAATTGACCGAGGTCCAGGGGCGAATTTTGAATCTGGTCAAGACCGAAGGCCCCCTTGAAGGTCCCGAAATTTGCCAGCGTCTCGCGCTAAGCGAAGCGCAGTTTCAAAATAACTTCGCAACCTTGCGACACATGGAGCTTGCCAGGGGCTTCAGGGATGGTGACAAGATTCGATACTCCGTATTCTGAATGAAGCGGGGAGCGGGGAGCGGTGCAGATTGCAGATCTAAAATCCTCAATACTTTTCTTCCCGCTCCCTGCTTCCATCTTCGTTCTTACCTATCCCTTCAAAACAACATAGCGGCTGCCGTGGACATTTTTCACCAGAAGGAGCAGAGGATCGCTATCTTTGGCCCTGGCGATTTTCTCTTTGAGGTCGTCCACTGATTTTACAGCCTGGCGGTTTACTTCCATTATCACATCACCCGGTTGGATCGATGCGTGATAGGCGGGGCTTCCGGGCTGCACACCGGCAACCATGACGCCATGGTCATCCTTGAGACCAAGCTGCCGCGCCGTCTCCGGGGACAATTCCCCGAGCTGAAGCCCCCACTTCCCCCGAGCCGGCGCTTTGCTGTCACCGAGCATGGTTGCGTCGGAGTCGAGTTTTGCAATGACAGCGGTAGTCTTGATCTCTTTCCCGTTCCGGATAACGACGACGGGGACCTCTCCGCCAATAGCCGCCGCAGCAACCATCGAAGGCAAGTCATGGCTGTCATGCACGGGCTTTCCATCAAATGAGACTATTACATCGCCGGCCTTGATTGCCGCCTTGTCGGCAGGTCCGCCCGGTATGACCTCGGCAACCAGTGCGCCATTGTTCTTTGCCAGTTTCAGGGCACTGGAAAGCTCCGGTGTAACGGACTGAATGTTTACCCCCAGGTAGCCGCGGGTTACCTGCCCATTTGCTTCCAACTGGGGAATAAGGGGTTTTGCCATGTTGACGGGTATTGCGAACCCTATACCCTGACCGTTGGGGTTGATGGCGGTGTTGATGCCTACTACATGCCCGTTCATGTTCAAAAGAGGGCCACCCGAGTTGCCGGGGTTTATGGAGGCGTCCGTCTGAATGAAATCATCATAAGGGCCAGCGCCGATCACGCGTCCTTTTGCGCTTACAATTCCAGAGGTGACAGTGTTTCCCAGTCCAAAAGGATTTCCAATGGCAAGCACCCAATCGCCAACTTTTATTTTATCGGAGTCTCCGATTGTTGCCGCGGGTAGATTTTCTCCCGCTTCAATCTTAACTATTGCTATGTCTGTCTTCGGGTCCCGTCCGACGATCTGTGCCTTTAATTCTCTCTTGTCTGCCAGGGTTACCGACACTTCTTTTGCGCCTTCAACGACATGATTGTTGGTAAGTATGTAGCCGTCGCTGGAAATGATCACCCCCGATCCCGCCCCCTGAACGGTTCGATCCTGCGGAAATTGGGGAAGGTTGAAAAAATCTCGAAACGGGGCCATCTGCCCCTGCATCTGACCAAAGCCTGTTTTCTCGACTTTGGTTATTTTGACATTTACAACCGAGGGTGTGCACTTCTCGGCCAAAGCCGTAAAAGGGCTGGTGATCACATGTTGATCCGAGTCACTTTGAGAGTAAGTGGCGGCCGGGTCGGGTGTGGCGCCGGCATGCCTGTCGAATATCCCGGACACTGAAATACCGGCCAGGAAAGATGCCGCAACCACCCCCACAATTGTTTTCATACCAATGCGTTTGTTAAACGAGTTGCCGATTCTTGCAAACATTGTCGTTTCTCCTTCATGTTGGACAAATGGACCATCTCGACGAAAACGGCGGGCACGATAAAGATCCGTCCACCCGGATAGGCGCGGCTGAAAGCAGCGCCGAACCCGGCAGGCGGTCCCACCGCCCTTTCTCTTGCCGCCGCCGAAAGGCAGCGGCGAACATGGCAGGCGGTCCCACCGCCAGATATATAAACAGGGAAAGTTAAGGTGAGATTAAATGTAGATTAAAAGATTCTAATGGGAGATATCGGGATTTGAATTCTGAAACTGCTGCCCCGGCCGGGAGCGCTTTCCACCTGGATGGTTCCCCCATGAGCCAAAGCTATCGATTGGGCGATAGAGAGTCCGAGGCCTGTTCCCTGTGCCGCAAGAGATCGGGCTTGCGAGGAGCGGTAAAATGCCTGAAAAATTTGTTCCCGCTCTTCAACAGGAATACCGATTCCCGTGTCTGAAACGAGAATGGACGCCAATCCGTTTTCGCTGTGCAATTCGAGGGTGATATTGCCTTGCGCGCCCGTGTATTTTATTGCATTGTCCACCACGTTGGATGTCATGCGCTGCAGGCGTTCGCGGTCGCCGTTGATGCAGAGCGGCTCTATTGAACCGAGCCGAAGTTCCACATTATGGGAGTCGGCCAGCGGTTTGAGCCGCAGGTAAATCTCTTCGAGCACTTGTGCCAGGTCTACCTCCTGCATGTCCATTTTGAGCACCCCCGCTTCGGCGCGAGCCAGAAGGAGCAGAGCATCCACCAGGTGAGCGATCCTGTCCACCTCTTCCAGGGCGCTCTCCAGGGTTATACGGTACTCCTGCGGCGTTCTGGTCGAACGCAGGGCAACTTCCAGTTCGCCTTTCAAGATGGTGAGGGGAGTCTGGAGCTCATGGGACGCATCCGCACTGAATCGGCGAACCTGGCTGAATGCGGCATCCAGCCGGGTGAGCATTTGGTTCAGGGTCTTGGCCAGATTGTCGAGTTCATCGCCTGTCCCGGTTTCATCCACGCGTTGACTAAGGTGTTCGGCGCTGATCCGGCGGGCGGCGGCGGTCATTCGATCCACGGGCTTCAACGCCCGATGAGCCAGAAGCCATCCACCGGAGGCGGCCAGCACCAAGCCGAGAGGCAGCACTCCTGCAATGATCAGGAGGAACCGAAGACGGGTTTCATCGATACTCTTAAGGGACATTCCAACCTGGATCAGGTTGATCACCCGGCTGGAATCCATTACGGGCATGGTCAATATCCGCACAGGATACTCTCCCAGACCTTCCACCGTCTCAAAAGAAGACAGCCCCCGCATCGCATTATCGAGGGCCTTGCTGCTCAGAGGCAACTTCCCGGAGGAAGGCAGGGACATGTGTTCATCGCGGTTGCCCGATGGATCGCGCATCTGAAAATAATGATCCCATGGTGAAAAGCCGAAATAACGGCGGAAAGCCTTATCGATTTCAGCCGGGAGCAATGTTGAGGGTCTGCTTTGGTCCCGTTGAACCATAGCTCTGGCCACGCTATCGAGTGCTGTGTCCATCTCGTGAGAAAGGCTGTAGGACAAAAGCCCGAATGCGGCCCCCCCCAGGATGAGCAGGGTAATGGTCAAAAGGCTCGTATACCAAATGGTGAGGCGTGTCCGGATGGATCTGACGTTCAACGATCACTCCTTCTTCAATACGTAGCCGGCCCCACGGACGGTGTGAATGAGTTTAGGCTCGCCATCGGCATCTATCTTTCTTCGAAGGTAATTCACGTATACATCGATGACATTGGTCATCGAGTCGAAGTTATAGTCCCAGACATGATTGGCTATCATGCTCCTTGTGAGCACACGCCCCGGGTTCCGCATAAAATAATCAAGCAGAGAATATTCCTTTGCGGTGAGTTCGATTCTTCTGGCGCCCCGGTGGACTTTGCGGCTGGATGGGTCGATAGCGAGGTCGGCAAACTGAAGAACCGGGAGTTTTGCGTCCGTTTGGCGCCGGAGCAATGCACGCACCCTGGCGACTAACTCCTCGAAGGCGAACGGTTTTGTCAGATAGTCGTCAGCGCCTGCATCCAGGCCGAGGACCTTGTCTTCGATATTTGCTCTCACAGTGAGCAGCAGCACCGGGGTCGTGATTTTTCGGAGGCGCAGTTCGTGCAAAACGCCAAGGCCATTGATCCCGGGCAAATTAATATCGAGGACAATCAGATCGTGTACCCGATCCATAGCCATCTGAAGTCCGTTTGTCCCGTCGAAGGCCAAATCTACGGCGTAGCCTTCTTCCTCGAGGCCCTTTCTGATAAAGCCCGCAACCTTCTTTTCATCTTCTACAACCAGGAGCCGCATACTGCCTCTTAAAGCAGGCTGAAGGAGTTTAGGCTGAAGGGGTTTAGGTACTGCCTAACAGCCTTCAGTCTTTCTTTTGCTTCAGCCTAGCCTGTCTCATAGGTACTGCCTAACAGCCCTCAGCCTGTCTCTTGCTTCAGCCTGTCTCTCTCGATTGACCATTTGAGCAGGGGAGGCGTCATCAGGATGGTCAGCAGCACCACTATTATAATGACCGAATAGAAAGCATCGTCGAGTATGCCAAGGGATTTCCCCATGCTGGCAACGATCAGCGCGACTTCCACCCTCGGAAGCATACCTATGGCGACTGTCAGCCTGTCGGCCTCACCCTTGACGCCCAGCGAGCACACCAGCTTGCCCGCAACGGCAACGGCTGTGAGCAGGGTCCCCATAAGCAGCACCCTCAGGTTTCCGAGAGTAGTAATGTCCATCTGCATGCCGATCAGGACGAAGAAAATCGGAGCAAGAATCCCTTCGAGTGAAGCATGGATCGATTCAACGCTCTGGTCGGGGATAAGTCCAGGGCCGATGCCGGAAAAGGACTCCTCTTTTATTATAACTCCGGCGACGAAAGCCCCGATGATGGCCGCCAATCCGATTTCGTCGGCAAGCCACGCCAGGAACATCAGTAGCGCAAACGGGTACAGAAGTTTTAGCTTTCTCAGGTCCAATTTCGCCAGGATTTGGACTGATTTTTCGATAAACCTGGTCCCGAAAATTACCACTACTGCAAAAAACAGGGCTGTCTTGAGCATGATCCAGAACAGGCGCCCCGGTTCAACTGAGCCGCTAACGGCAACGGCTGTGACCACCTCGAGCACAACTAGTCCCAAGACGTCATCCATGACGGCTGCACCAAGCACTATATTGGCTTCCCTCGTCCTGAGCCGCTTCATGTCCCTGAAAATTCTGGCTGTAATCCCCACGCTTGAAGCACACAGTGCGGCGCCGGCAAACAATGGAGGCATGAATCCTGCCGACTTTGGCAGCAGAAGCCATGCAGCAAGGCAACCCAGAGTGAAAGTAACGGTAACTCCAATGATGGCGACCCCAAACGCACTGGCCCCAATTGCTTTTAATTCTTTCAGGCTGACCTCCAACCCCACCATGAACAGGAGCATTGCGACTCCGAAGCCGGCGAAAAGCTGGATCGATCTGGCCAATAAAAGATAGGCCGGGAAGTCCTTTCTCAAGAGCACCCGCTCGATTTTTTCGGTAACATCTTTGGATAGGCCGGCCCGCTCCAGCGTGGATTTAACTGTGGCCTCACAGTCATTGCCTGCGCCAAGGGCGTTTTGAGCCATTTGTTGAATAAGTTCGGAGTGACGGATGATAACGACTGCCGGGTTGCCGAGTTGGTAGAAAATCGCGCCTACGATGATCCCGATCACCAATTCGCCCAGGACCGGCGATTGTTTCAGTCTCCTTGCCGCCAGGCGCCCGGCAGCAGCGCAGCACACGAGCAGCGCCATCACGCCGAAAACCCTGGCTGATGGATCACCGTATTCAGAGGGATTGACGATCATTCGAATTCAGATTTCGATTGAAAGAATGCGGTAAGAGCGGGTCCCGGAAGGCGCGTACACGATGACCTCATCGCCTTCGCGGTGTCCCATAAGGCCCTGGCCAACAGGGGAATCTATTGAAAGCCTGCCGCTGGGAATGTCGGATTCCCATGGCCCGACCATTTGGAACCGATTGACCTCTCCGGATTCCAGGTTCTCGATGGTTATCACCGTCCCAAAACTCACCTGTTTGAAAAAAAACTTCCTGCCAACGACTATTTCGCAATCGGCGAGCTTGTCTTCCAAGTCGCTGATCTTTTTCTGGAGGCTGACATGCCGTTCGCGAGCCAGCAAATATTGTTGATTTTCAATCTTTACACCGTAACCCCTGGCTTCGCGCAATTCATCCAGGACCTCCGGGCGCACGACTCTCCTAAGGTGGGAAAGCTCCCCTAGCAGCCTTCGATGGCCATTTCGTGTAATTGGGACCTTGCGTTTCATCTCAGATCAGGAGAAAAAATTATCCGGAATTTCTCCCCGCTCCAATTTCGCCCTGAAAAGGGATACGCCAATAACCGTTTTGCCGTCGCGAATCCTGCCTGACATAATCATATCATGAATCTGGTCGATTCTTATCACTTCCACTCCGGATATTTCGTCCTCGTCCTTCTCCTCAGAGGTCCTCTTCAGGCCCGAAGCCATAAAGATTCGAATTACCTCGTTGGCATAACCTATGGCAGGATAGTAACTGAAGATTTCAAGCAGCCTCGATGCCCTTTGCCCGGTCTCTTCCATGAGTTCGCGGCCGGCGCATGCTTCAGGCGCTTCGCCGGGGTCCACCTTGCCTGCCGGTATTTCGAGAGTTTCAGCGCCTATCGCATATCTCCATTGACGAACCATGATGATATGGTCGCTATCCGGGAACGCCAGAATTGCGGCGGCTTCCGGATGGTCTATTTTGATGCGCTCAGTCACCTTGCCGGTCCGGAGCCTCACCGCGTCAAGCCTTGCGCTGAAATGCCTTGCGTGGAGAATGCCAAGCGTTCTGATCGTTTCTTCCATTAAGACAGCTCCGCTAAGATTCAGGGTTACTGTTGCCGTAAGCAATTATACTTCAAAAAAGCGGAATCAAAAACCATGATTCGCAGGTAAACCACGGTGAATCAGTCCCCATGCTGTTCACCGAACTTTTGAGATTATGGTCCAGAGTTCGTCCACCTGCCGCAGAGTACATTCCAGTTCTGCGCTATTTTCAATTATGTAATCGGAGTGATCCCTTTTGGAATCGATTGGAAATTGGATGGTGAGGGTATGTTCAGCTTCGGCCGGCGTTATTTTGTCTCTTTTTATAAGCCTTTGAAGCTGGATTTCAGGAGTGCAATAAACGAGAATTATGATGTCGAAATCTTTTTCAGATCCCTTTTCGAACAGAAGAGGGATATCGTATATGAAAACGGGGCTGGAATGAAGTTTTTTCTGCCTTTCCAACTCCTCCTGCATGGCCGCCTTTATGTATGGATGAAGGATAGAGTTGACTTTTTCACGCAGGGCCGGTTCTCGGATTATTCTCCGGCGCAATTCCGCTCTTCTGAGGGTCCCGTCCCGATTGAAGTAGTGATCTCCAAGGAAGTCACGCAGGGCGGTATAAGAAGGGGTCTGCGGATCTACCGCTCTCCGCGCGAATTCGTCGGCGTCCAGGATTATTGCTCCCAGTTCCCTGAATCTATTCGCCACCGTTGTTTTCCCGGTGGCGATGCCGCCCGTGAGTGCGATTTTGTTATCCGGCATGAGTTATTCGGGTCTGCGTTTCGGGCTCTCGGGGCACGGGCCGAGCCTCAAAACAGCTCGCAACGTACTGATCCGCGAACCTTTCGAATTTAGAAATCGATATCCCCGAGCGGCCGGCAGAATGTATACCAGTAGGGCTTTTGCAGAAGCTCCCTTTGGACTCTGTCTTCCGAGTGCGACGATGTGCCCCAGGGAGCGGCAACGACTGCACTCCCAGCGCCTACGCCCATTGAAACGAGCCCCAGAGGTCTCAGAACGAACGCATCGAAAATAATGAATTCTCCCGCGGGTTCTGCGGTAAAGCGTCCCGTTACAGTCGGGTCGGGGGGGAGAACTTCTTCTTGAGCCAGGACGGGTATTGCCGTCATGGAAACCAGGATTATGGCCAGTATCAGAGCAATTCTTTTCATGCCGGTCTCCTTCGGGTAAAGTAGAAATCAAGTTGCAAACCCTGGCCCTGAATATCCGGACCTGCAAAAAAGTCGCACCCCAATCCGCCGGGGGGGTGGTACAATCAAATCATACGGAGGAGCATGTTTCGTGCCAATCCCCAACTATACGGCGCATCACTCCCCGGTAACGCCCGCGAAAACGAGCCTACATTACACCACTCAAATTATGACCTGTCAAAACATAAAGCAAGCGCGCCATAGCCTGCTCCGAGAAACTGTGTCGCCCGGCCGATTGCCCCGAATCGTAGCAGGTCGTGCACTGTCAGAGCAAAGGATCGGACAAAGCAGTATGTTCCTCTAATAAATGGAAGAGTTGGCCACCAAAGCGCTGCACGAGTTAAAAACAAGCCATACGGTCAAAAAGCCAGGGCGACTTTGAGCCCGGCGGTGACCATATCCGGAGACATCTTGAAGTCGACCACGCTGGTTTCGGTGGAGAAGCCGGGAGCTATTCCCTGCCCCGTCAAGCTGCCTCCCCCGTAAAACTTTGTATAGTCGGCAAAAATTGAAACAGTCGCCTGAATTCCAGGGCACACTATCCAGGAGATCGCGGTAGCCTCCGCTGAAAGATTGTAGAATTCAGTCTGATGGGCGTCAAGATTCCCCTGAATTGCGAGCGTATTGATCGAGCCGCCGAACTTCTCGCTGAAGTCCACATTACCCCATGCAAAGGGACTGCCAGACACTCCGAGCTTGATATCGCCACCGAAGATGCCGCACTTGCAACCGGGGAAGGTCGCGGTAAAACCGGCCACGGGTTCCCAGGTCTGGACAGAAAGACCAATCGTGTCGCTTGGGCCGGTAAAGATATCACCCACCCCGTTGGTGGGCCCGCTGAGGCCCATATGGTGGTAATCATAGCGGAAACCGGCTACGACCGAAAAATCCTTAATAAACGCGCAATCTTTTGCCAAGACATACGATACCAGCAGATCAGCCTTTACCCAGTCGCTGTCACCGGAATCCCAAGTTCTCACAGCTGCGTCGTTAAAGTTGTCCTGTCCCTGACCGTGATTATCGCCCGGCGCCCAACTAGCCCCAAGCGTCACCTTGAGACGGTCGGTCAAGGCAAAGGGCAGAGCCCCGGCAAGATAGAACCCGGGAAACTGCGGGGTCTTCAAATTGACGCTTGAGATGTTAAGCAACGGGGACGCGATATCGAATTGGTAGTGGGCCTGTCCGGCTTCAGAGAAGCCCAAGCTAAATGACGGGTTCAAAAAGCAGTACGGACTTGCCGGCGCCGGGGTGGCGGCAGCGCATTTGTCATACGGTACAACCTCCTCGCCGGCAAAGGCAAAAGAAACACATACAAACAGACATAACGATGCCGCTATCCCGAAAAAACTCTTATTCATTTTAGCCCTTTCTTAAGATGATTTCTCAGTTTGCCCTTTGGCACGACCCCGAGGCGCGGAAAACTTTAAGATTTCCGAATCGAACATTCAAGTGATATGTTAATCACGCTCCGCCTAATAGCCGTCAAATTGAAACAGAAACGTCACCATCGCAAACTTAAACGATGCTACAAGGGAATTCAGCTTGCATAACGAGGACCATACGCCTCCGCGTTTTGCCGCGGATGGCAATGCGCAGTAAAGTGCAGTTCGGTTGGTTATGGCTTATTTCCTGCCGGAAGTGTTACAAGTACACGAAACACCGTTTCTGAGGCATAGCTGAAACAAGTGGCCACTTGCAGTCCCGGCTTTACAAGTTTACTGTACAGGAGTCATGTTCCGGAGGCCGGGATTTGAAAGTCCGGGCCTTTGATGGTAGATTATCGTTACGGAGGTCGAATGCCTGCCGACATTATTGAACTCAACGATAGAAGGCTCAAAAAGCTAAAGCCCGCCCAGCTTGCGCGGGAGCTGATGAGTCTGCCCGCAAAGAAAAGGTTGGAACTGATCGTTGACAGACCCGATTCGCAATCGGTGGTCGCTGCGCTGGACGCGAACGACTTTTTCCACACCGTTCAGGAAATAGGGGCCGACGATTGTCTTGCGCTGCTTGCCCTGGCCAACCGCGATCAGGTCAATCATCTTTTCGATATAGAGTGGTGGCGCAAAGACTCGCTGGAACCCGCAAGGGCACTGACCTGGGTAGAGCGGCTTTTTCGAGCCGGCGGGTCCGGGCTGCTCGCATGGCTCTTCAATGCGGATTTTGAGCTGCTGGTGTCACTTTTTAAGCAATGGATCACTGTCGATGTTGCTCCGGATGACATCGATCTGCTCGAGGCGCTCGAAACACTGCCGCCTAAAACGATCGATAACGTCTATTTCTGGGAGTCGAAATATCCACAGTTCGATGATCTGATAGAGCATCTGCTCACCATGATATTTGAAACAAACTACGGTTTTTTCAAGGAGTTGTTGAACAGCGTAATTTATGCTTCCACCGCTGAAGCGGAGGAAACCGCCTATCATTTTCATCGTGCAAGGCTCGAGGACCACGCGGTCCCCGATTATTACGATGCGCTCGAAATCTATAAGTCGATCGGGTCCAATGAATTTGCGGAGAAATCGGTTTCTGAAAGAGCAGACGGGGACCAGTCCATTCCTTCCTTTGCTCTGGCTCTTCTGCCCGATGGCGAGTTGTTCACCCGGGTCGTTAAACGGATCGAAGATCCGGCTCTGGTTGAAATGCTCCAGGTCGAGATGGCTGCACTTGCCAACAAGGTGGTCGTTGCCGACCAGCTTCCTCCCGATAACCCCGGAGCACTGCGGCGAGCTGTAGAAAAGGCGCTGGCATACATAAATCTGGGGCTTGAGCTGCGGTCCGGATCCAATATCGAAAGGGCTGCGGGAGTGGTCCGAAACAATTTCCTCGAGCATCTCTTCAGACTGGCGCAGGCCGATGTCGCCAAGATCAGAGGAGGGCTTCAGTCAATAGTTCGCAGCGGCTGGCTCAGGCAATGCCCGGCAGGCCTGAAGTGTCTGGACGGGGAGTGGCGCGATGCGGCTGAGGAGCTTTTGGTCAGGACCCCCAGGATTCAGAAGAGCGGACCCGGCGGGAGTGCTTCGGGTGCGCCCCCGGAATACGACTTTTTCAGGACGCCCCTGGACCTCGCAAGAGCCGTTCATATCGTTAGCGTAATCAGCGGCGCGGGGGAGCTTTATAAGTTGCTCAGTGCAGATATAAATGATCCGGGGCAAAGACTTTGGGCTGATGGCCTGGTTAGATCCCCCGAAGATATAACCCTCGGAGTTATGGTCCTGAGTGCTGCTGCGAACTCCCTGATTTCCGGCAGGTGGCGTGTTGAGCCGCTTTTGTATGGCGCCTGGCCGGAACTATTCCCGCTTCTCCAGCCTCCGGCTCTCGGAATGGCAATTATGGACTGGGTCCGTCGATCTGTACTCGACAGAGAAAAAAGGGTCCTTGCGGAGTCTTATCTCGTGCCCGTTATACGGGACTATGAGGTTGAAATGGGCCCGTTTTCAGCGCAAACTCCACCTGAGGCTCACCTGGTAAAATATTTCATGTTCAGTGAATAGTGTTTGGGACCTTTTCTTAAACCGGCTCCCCTTCGAGATCTTCACCCCTGAAGCCGGTCGTCTTCACCCATATGAGTTTACCGGGGCGGCTGCCTTCATTCGGTGGGGAAAACACCTTTATGTAGTTGCGCGAAATCCCCTCAAACAGGCCGGGTTCTGCTTCGGTTTCGATCAGGACCTCCAGGCGCTGTCCGATGAATTTTTTCCGGAAATCTCGTTTTTTCCGACCGCTGAGTTCGTGTAGAACGGATGCGCGGCGCTTTAGTTCCCCACCCTGTATTCGGCTGGAGAACCCGGCAGCGGGAACGCCCGGACGGGGGGAAAAGGGAAACACATGAAGGTAGCTCAGCGGCAGACCCTCGATGAACTTGAAGGTATTTTCAAACTGTTTTTCGCTCTCCCCGGGAAATCCGGTCAGCACGTCGGCGCCGATTGCCGCCTCGGGGAAATCGGAATGGATCTTTGCGACGAGTTCAGCGTAATATTGAGGGCTATAGGACCGGTGCATTCTGGCCAGGATTTCCGGGTCGGCGCTTTGCAGGGGAACATGG
>Ga0209517_10002819_pt1 | contig 24119 bp, 15 predicted proteins | sample PeaSoiMetSII2010_FD_187695 | JGI IMG/M metagenome (GOLD analysis project Ga0209517, IMG submission 187695) | Peat soil microbial communities from Weissenstadt, Germany - SII-2010 (SPAdes) (version 2) | ecosystem: Environmental > Terrestrial > Soil > Wetlands > Peat | place: Germany... | reverse complement strand
CCTGGGCGACGAAGGCGTTGGTCGTCCGCGCGCCACGCGATGGCTTGGTAGGAGGCACCGGCAAGGGTGGCGAGGCACAGTAGCGCTAGGGCGAACAAGACGATCCTGATCGCCCAAGGTTTCCCACTACCCAGAGCCATCCTTCAACTATCCCACGAGACCCGCGCAACCTTCCATGCTCGCATTGCCAGAAAGCGGGCCGAATGGTTCGAGGCGATGCATCATGTCTTGTCGCGTAGTGTAGACCTACAGACAGCCACTCGGACGAATAATGCGCAAGCGGGACAAGTGCCGCCCAAGGCTTGTGCCTCCGGGCCCGCGGAGAGCCTTCCGTTAATACGAGATATCGGCCAGCCTGGGGCTGTCGTCGCGCCGCGCTGCCGAGCGCAAATCTGCTTAATATCGCACGGACGAGGTCCCGCTACGCTAAGAATTATAATTCAAGCTCCATTACGACCGTTGCATCAGTCGGGCCACTGTAATAGCGTGGGGTTCGCCCGCACAAACCGATACCCGAGACTCTGGTTCAGCCCAACGATGGTCGCATTCCGCATACGGCAGTTCGTCACGATTCGATTGAAGCCGCGGAAGTTGCATATGTGATCTGCCAAACTTTGAACAACTTCCCCAAGCCCCTACTTCGAAAGCTAGGCAGAATCCCCGTCGTCGTGATGTAGAGGGAACCACGGCCTCGCTCACAATTCAGTTCTGCGGCGGCTCCGGGACGTCAGCCAAGGCCAGAATTGTGGCGATGTCCTCTTGGCGTCGGGCGCGGGAAGTTCATCCAGAAGCAACAGTTTTGCATCGGCGATGTCATGCAACCGAAGTTTGGGGTCGCGCTCCAGGCAGCTCTTGAGCAGGCGCTGGGCTTTCGGCGGTATTGGCTCCCATGCAAGTTCCTGTCGCAGAACCGCGGCCAAGACGTCGGAGACCGTCTCGCCTTGAAACAGCCGTTTGCCGGTCAACATCTCATATACGACTACGCCAAACGCCCAGATATCGGCTCGTCTATCGATCAGCTTGCCGCGAGCTTGCTCCGGAGCCATGTATGCCGCGGTGCCCAGGATGATCCCCGTTTGCGTGGGCCCCAGCGTGATCGTATGCGACTGGGACCCATCGCCGCTTTCCATGGGAGCCGGGCAACTCAGTTTTGCGAGTCCGAAGTCCAGAACCTTTACGATTCCGGCGGGAGTGAACTTGATGTTGCCCGGTTTTGGATCGCGATGCACGATGCCCTTTATATGAGCGGCTTCGAGCGCATCGGCAATCTGCCTCGCAATTCCCAGGGCATCGTCCAATGGAATCGGGCCATCGTTGATCCGCTCCGCTAGCGTGGGGCCCTCGATCAGCTCCATCACCAGGTAGTTGGGTCCGACGTCGAACACAGTGCAGATGTTGGGGTGATTTAGAGCGGCGATGGCGTATACCTCGCGCGAAAATCGCTCCAGAAACCGGTCCGCGACCACCTTAATCGCGACCGCCCGGCCCATGCGCGGATCGCGCGCGCGGTACACCTTGCCCATACCGCCCGCACCGATCTCCGCAAGGATCTCGTACGGCCCCAGTCTATCGCCAGCCGAAAGCAACAGCGCATCCTCAGAGGGTATGCCGCCGGCTGAACGGAGCGACTCGCCCGTGCTCGGCGAGCCTCTGGGAGCCCGGATCGGAAGTTCGTGGATCTCCTGCCTGCTGCGAAGCAACTCGGAAAGTCGGACTGCGTCTCTGGATTCAATCTTCTGTGCGCTGCTTCCAAGCCCCGAGAAGCTCGCTGTCAACAAGTCCAGACTGGTCGATGGAGCTACCACCAGCACGGGAGAGAAGATCGGGTTACTGTCCTGCCAACCGGCTCTCCAGTAATGCGCGCCCAGTTTGGTGACCGCCCCATTTGTGACTAGAGCATGGGCCGTCTGGGCATTGACCAGCCGAACTTCGAGAACCAGGGAGAACTCGTCATAAAGCATGTTGGAGGGAAACCACGTCTCCAGGTAACCGCCGGCTTGCCGGTTTGTGAAGCAGGCCCAACACAGGCCCCGGGGCGAAGCTAGCCAGATCAAAGGCAGGTGCCGCGCAGCGGTGGCCAACTGGCTCAAATTGTAATTGAGATCCAGGGTGTGACTCGATCCCGCAGCCAGGGAACAGTCGATGACCCGCGGACGCTGGCTTCCGTCCGAAGCGAGGCCGTCATGGAGGAAATCGGACACTGTGACGTTGGATCCGTCGAGCCGCGCAGAGCCGATATCTTGCAGGAGATTGAAGATCGGACGTCCTGAGTTGTTTCCGACGCGGAACCTCATGCTCGCCGCAACATCGGCGGTTTGTAACGCCACATTGAAGAGAACCTCCGCCTCAAGCGACTGGATGTCAATGGGGACGCCCTCCTCCCGCGCGCTAACGTTGACCGGCCCGTGGATTCGCCCCTGGCCGGCAACTGTGAGTTCTTTGTCTTGATCGGAGCTATTCGGATCGGGCATGAAAAACCGCAACTTCAATACAAGGAACGCAGATCGGAGGAAGAACCCTTCTGGCGTGGCATGGGAAAATCGTAAATGCTTGCCAATCCAGACTGCCGCCGGATCATACCTGCCTCTTTGTATCAATCAAGAGCAACTGCTGCTCTCCAGAGACGTTCGAGGCGGGCGGCAGCGAATACCTCCGACGATCATTCCCGTCTACCAGAGGATTAACGGCCTGCTGGACGCCGGCTTGCTGCGGAAGGCGCTATATGCGGTGACGCAGCGTCATACGGCGCTCAGATCCTCGTTCCACTACGATCCGGCTCTATCGACGGATGAAATCAACCACAATCTACTGGAGTACTCGCGTACCGGAATTGTGAAGCCCGGTGTTTATGTGCAGCAGGTAGCTGGCGAGGTCCCAATCGACTTGGCGACCCATGCTGTTACGAGGTCCGCTCTGCGCGACATGGTAAGCCAAGAACTGGTACGAGACTTTGACCGGCACACGCCACCCCGTCTGCGCGCTTCGCTGTTTGAGCTAGCCGATGACGAACACCTGCTCTTGATTGTCCTTGATCATCTGGTGAGCGATGGATGGTCGGTACGGCTGCTGGAACGAGAGCTTCACAGCCTCTATCTATCCTTCGCCCGTTCTACTCCTAGCGCTTTGAAAGAGCCCGGGATGCCGTATCCCGACTTTGCAAAATGGCAGAACGAGAGCTTCCAAACGCCCACCTTCAACCGAGCCGTCCGCTACTGGCAAGGCCAATGGGAGCGATTTGGCGATACTCGCATTGGCGTTCAGGATTTCCCGTTCGCTCTCGCTACGCCCCCAAGGCCCAGTTCCGATTGTGCATCTTGGCAAGTGACCCTTGATCCGGCTTGCTCGGGTGAAGCGAGGCGGGTTGCCGCACAACAGAGGATTACTTTGTTCATGTTGTTCCTCGCCGTCTGGGCGCTGGTGCTGCGGCGGTACACCGGCAAGGATCGATTCCCAATCTGGGCGCATTTCAACAACCGGGTGCGTCCTGAAACACACCGGCTGTTCGGGTATTTGATCAACACGCACATCATCGGCCTGGACCTCGGCCAAGACACCACGGGGCTTGAATTGCTTGAGCAAGTCCGGCGCGCGGTTCTGGAAGCGGCTGCACACCAGGAACTTCCTTTGCCCCAGTGCTGGCGCGCGATGGGCGCCGCGCCGCGGTTTAACGAGGCTTTTGTAATGCTCGACCTCCGCCAGGGGAACGCCCCATTGGAGCCGGCTGACGAATCTTCACCGATTCAAATGACCCGCGGCAGTTTTCCGGACATCGTGTTACCCCGGCTTTCCAAGCTGGGCGTTTACGTGACCGATCACCAACGGGTCATCGACGTTTCCGTTGTTTATTGCAAGGACGCATTCCATGCAGATTCCATACGACTCATGCTGGAGCACGTTAAGCATGTGTTATCGGCGTTGGTTGCGAACCCAGCGGCGAGAATATCGGAGCTCAGCGCGTACCGTACAAGTTGAATGCCGCCCAGTAATATGGATGAGCGGTATTTTCATCCCGCGCGGTCTCCATTTCCGCGGCTTGTAGCGCACGGGCAGTGTCGCCGGATCGAGCGATCTGGTCGTAAAATCTGCGGAAAAGCTGCGCTGTTGCGGACGCGTCCACGTCCCACTGGCTGGCGATCACGCGCGTGGCTCCCGCTTCGAGGAAACCGCGGACCAGCCCATCCCGATTCGCCGGGCCGAAGGTCTCGCCGACTGCGGTCGAACAAGCGCTCAAGACCACCAATCGCGTCCTGCTCCAATTCTGGCTGCGCACGCGATTCGCGTTCAGCAAAAATTCGGCATCGCCGTTTTCCGCCGCCACTAAAAGAGCGCTCGACTCCGCCGTGGACGTCGCGTGGCCGAAGAAGTGGAATACGTTCGCCTCGTCACGGCTCTTGGCGATATTGTCGAGGGTCGCTTCCTGTCCCGGCAATCGCACGATCGTCCGGCCATCGGACTGGCTGACAGGCTCTCCAGCGAAGTTCAGAGGCGGATATAACCTTGCCAGGTTGCCCTTGATGGACGGGCTCGAGACCAAAAGTGTTTGACCGCCATGTTGAGGCTGAGGTTCGGACCGGCGACGCAAGTAGTCGTCCAGAGAATCGATCAGTTCGAGAGCGGCCTGTTTCCCCCAGTACTCCCCCGAATCGGTCACCAGCGCGCGGAACGGGACAGACGAAAGACTCTCGTCGGGCTCGATGGCGATGAAGTTTTTCCCTTGAAGACGGTCCGCGACCGGCGCAATCAGCCAACCGTAGAGCCGGCGTCCTTCCCGTTCGATTTCGGAGCGGCGTGACCGCGGGTCGGCACACAACTCCGTCATATGGCGGATGCTCTTGTCGAGTGCGTCAACGTCCAGCGGAATCCATCGGGAGGAGATACCGCGGCTGTCCACCGTCCAGGCTGCGATTCCGCTGCGAAGGCGGACCAGGATGAGCACGGTATCTTCTGTCAATTTAGGCGCAAGTTTAGAAACCAATTCCGGAGATTGGGCCGGTGCGCGAACACGAGCCCGGAAGTTCTCCCACGCCTCCAGATCCTCTGAGCGAAGGTTTCCCTTGCCGCTCGCCGGGATGTGAGCTTCCATGGCTAGGCGGTACAGTGACGCAGCCTCGGCAGTTTCGACTTGATCCGCCTCCTGCGCCAGTCCAGCCAAGTGGTCCATGATCAATCGCTTGGCCCGGTCAAATGCATCCTCCGCATTAAGGGTCTGATGATCCGCGAGATGCAGCCGGCCGACGGCGGTTAAGTATTGGAGCCTGGTGATAAAAGCGTCGGAGTTCGAGGCGCTCTCCAGGCGTTGCAGGCGATCCGCGGCTCCTTTAAGATCGCCGGCATCCACCAACGCGGATGCGTAGCGGATGAGCGCCTTCTGCGCGGCCGACTGCGGACCAGTGACTTCCTGTATAGCGTCGGCGAGCTTCGCGGCTGCCTGCAGTTGGGTTGAGGCGAGCCGCTCGTCTCCAATACGCCTCGCGACGCCCGCCAGTTCGATCCGGCAGCTCAGCTCCGCGACGCGGAGTTCAGGAATGCGGCCAATTTCCCTGCACGCCGCTATTCCGAGAAAGGCTTGCGCATGCAACCATCCCATCTTCTCGGCCGCCCAGAACTGGTTCATCAGAACCTGGTACGCCCGCGTCGGATCACTGGCGAAATCCCAGTATCTCTGCATGTCCCGCACTCCCTGAGCCCAGGCCGCGCTACGGTCTCCCAGTCTGGTGAGGGATTCCGCATAGATTCCGGAGGCGCGCAACCCTGCTCCCAGATATCCGCGCGACTCCGCTAGTTCCTGCGCTTGTTGAAGATGGCCTAGGGCGTCCGCCGTGGCACCGCCCAGTTCAGCGCAGATAGCGATCTGAATCTCCGCCTGGATTTGCATCCACGGGTAGGCGTTCTTGGCGGAGAGTTCGTTGCGAATATGCGTCGCGAGCGCGGCACAGTCGCCAGGTTGAATGGAACGCTGCAGCGCGTAGGTTCGTTCCAAACTGGCCCGGTATTTGCCGGCGAAGTTTCCGGCAGCAGCGAACCCGGATTCCGCCTGGCTATATTCCTCCAAAGCTGCCTGATAACGGTCCTTGTTCACCGCGTCGAACCCCCGGGCCAGATGTTCGAAAGCGGCTTCCGAGCGGGGATTCCAATGCTCGAAGAAGTCCCGCAGGAATCGATCCTGGTGCTTCTGAATGAGAAGATCGCCGACCGCAGTTTGCACTTCGCGGGACTGGCGCTGAATTCTGATCAACTGGTTTCGACTTAAATAACGTTCCGCGTCTGCCTCCAATTGCGGCGAGTCCGTTGCGAGCCGGTCGCGGCGAAGCTGCCAGGCGGTCTTCCTCTTCGACAATTCGTCTTTGTGCCGGGAGGCCTCGGCGGCCCACGGTCCAGTGGGATCGATCTCGAGGTAACGATCCCACGCGGCGATGGCGTCGTCGACAAGTTGCAGCCGCTCCAGCAGCAGAGCCTTGTTATATAAACCTTCTCGCGAGGCAGGATGGGCCGCGAGATATCGCGAAACATATTCGAGCGCCTGACCCCAGTCTTCCGTTCGCTTTTGCGGATCCCCTCGAAGGGCAAGCGCTACGGCGAGGTCTAGCGACCTTTCTTCCCCCGGAAGTTCTAAATTCTCAAGCTGGGTAATGGCGGCATCGGCGTCCCCGTCCAGCAATTCAGCGCGTCCCCGGAGCCACTTGGTTCGCGGATCCGCCTCCGGAAGGTCGACGATATCGGCCTTCGCCTTGGTGAGCGCGGGATTCTGAAACAATGAGGTGGCTCCCATCTTTTGGGTAACGGCGGCGTAGCCGTTGTCGGGCAGGCGGAATTCGAACGGTCGTCGGTCTGTATACGCTTGCGCCAGGAGTTGCTCCACCCTAAGCTCTCGCAAACGATTCCAGGAAACGCCCGCCGCGATTGCGATCAGCACAGCGGCGGCCGCCGCCCACCAACGCCAATTTACCGGCGACGGCCGGCGCGCGCCGGCCAGACGCTTCGCGGTAGCCCGTTGCCATTCCGGCGCCGAGCTTCCCAACTGGTTCACGATCTCGGCCACGCTCTCGTCCTCGATCGGACTGAACACGAACGCCAATTCCTTCAGCCGCCGGCCGCACGGCCCGCATCCCGCCGCGTGCCTGAGCAACTCCAGTGCGCGCGGCGCCTCCATCACCTCCTCGAACAGCTTGCTGATTTCGGGCTCTTTGATGCATCGATGATCGAGCGAACCGAGCTCCTCGGCGGGTGTCCCCATTCCTCGAACTCCCTCGATGAGGGCAGTGATCTCCCGGCAGAGTTCGCATGTCTCGAGATGCGGATGCTTGTGATCCGCCCGGCCGATCGCGACGAGTTCGCTGAGATTCAGATGACTTACTTGGGCGTCTGACTTCACAGTTGCATCCTGACTCTATAAACGGATCAAGGCGTGGAACTACCTTTTTGACTTTGCGATGCCATCAGGACCCTAAGTTGCTTGGTCATCCGCAATAGCGCGCTCTCCACGCCCTTTTCGGAGAGTCCCATGTCGGGCAAACCGGCGATCGATCGGGCGCTCAGGCCTTGCCGGAAGTACAACAAAAAAAGCGTCTTGTCGCGTTCCGCGGTCTCCGGTGGCACGACCATGTCCAGCAAATCGACGATCTCGCCGAGCAGAAGTTGAAAGTCCAGATCCTGAAAATCTGCCGATTTCACTTGCAAATCGTCCGGAAGCGGCTCGTTGGGCCGGTTCTTCCGGCTTCTCAGATGATCCTGAACGGCATTGTAGGCGACGCGCCTCAGGAACCCACAGAAGGCCAGTTCATTCGCGCCGGTGAATTCGCGCAGCGCGCGCCGTTCATTCGCGCACAACCGCATGTAGACCTCTTGTATAAGGTCGTCCGCGAACGCGGAGGGCTGGATTCGGGCTGCCAGCAGTCCTTTCACAACGGTTGCGGCTACGATCCGGTGGAACCGCCCTAAGAACTCAGCCCACGCTGCCTCGTCCCCAGCCGCACATGCTTGGAGCAAGTCCTCGAGCGCTGTTGGTTCGCCAGGCACTTAAAACGGTGAGCATATCACGCTTCTTGTTTCTCTTGTTCAAAAGGGAAATGTCCAAAAGGGAAACAGGCTTAACGCTCGTTTCATGATCTGACGCCACAAGATGCAACGTCGGCGGCAGGTTTGGACCTTGGGAGGAAACCATCGGCGAACCGGTGGCGGTTCAAGCCGGCGGGTGCCCCCAGGCAGCTTGGGCGGTGATATGCTAGCCAATACACAATCGACCGAAAACGGCGAGGACGAGTCAAATGAACAACTCCGCACTGTCGTTGAATGTCATCTTCCACGGCCTTTGCGTGTTCGTGGGAAAGAAAACTGGAATCGAAGTTTTGCTGCCCGACTTGGGTCCGGAACATGTCTTTCGCGCCGGGGTTTGGCTGGGCGAGACCAACATCCAGCCCGGCGCTGAGCTTTCCTTGGAGGGGGTCACACCCGGCAACGGGTGGCCCAAGGGGACCGCTATCTTTGAGCGCCGGAAGAATATGATGGTGCTGCCCGAAAACTCAGATCGGTTTCCACGCTCTTCGGCGGCGCCGTACGCGACTCTTGCCTTCCCTCGTCCTGGCAACATCTACTCCCTACGCCCGGTGGTGCTCTCGCCGGGAGTCGACCTCGTCGGCAGCGCGCTGAGCTCCATTTACACCCGCGACGATGGAACGGTTTGGCAGTCGACGATACAAGTCTTCCAGTACGACGTCCCCGACGAAAGCCAACTGACGCTCACCAATCATCGCTGGATCCCCGCTTTTGTCGATGGAGTGACGAATCTCCACATATTCGCCGAGCCTGAAACACCGCAACCGATCGGCCATTCGATCAGCGAATTCGGCGAGGGGTCCGCCATGTTCCAAGGCCTGGATCTCAGGCGTGCGCGTGCATCCATTCTGCCGGATTTTGGTTCCCCTCTATTTGGTCCCAAGGACGTGCCGCCCGGGGTCATCCCGGAGGAGTTGGAGGATCTGGTATCGCGCACCAAGCGAATGGCCTTGCTGGGAAGGTACAAGACCAGCGGAGTAGACCCTGGTTTGGCTTGGGACGACCTGGACACTTTTGGGGGCGATCCGACGGCATGCGTGTGGGGCCCCGATGGTAGTTGAAGCTTGCTAGCGCCTTACTGAGCCGCACCGTTAGGGAGCCGTTCTTGCAAGGAGCTCGCTAAGAATCTTGAGTGCAGGGAGGATCTATGGCAATGGACGAGCGAATTTTCTCGGAAGCACGGAAACAGGCATTTCAGCGTTTTTGGAAGCGGGGATCCGAGGAGTTTGGGCTAGCGCCCAGTCCCTACAAGCGTTCCAAAAACGCTTATGCCTCCAATATCGTAGGGATTGGACGCGGGCCGGGAGAGAAGGCCAACAAGGACGGCCAGCCTGAGCCTGACCCTAAAAGGCAAGACTGCCTCCGCTTCTATGTATCCTCCAAGGCAGCTCACGGTCTGCTGGATAGCAATCACGAATCCTTTATCCCCCCTGAATTGAATGGCGTCCCGACTGACGTCATTGAAGTGGGCCGGAGCCGTCACTTTAGCTCCAGCGTGTCACCGGGCGCGATGGTCTCTTTGGCCGCTAATAGCGACGTGGCGCCATCCGATTTTGGCGCACTGGGAGCTTTAGTGCGAGAGGCGAAGACGGGAGGAGCTCTTGCTCTTATCACTTGTAATCACGTGATCGCGTGGAACGGGCGCGTTCCCGCAGGGAGTCAGATCCACATTGCATCACGAACTGCACTCGTTAGCGACGACACTCTGGAGGTCGCTACGCTCGCAAAATGTGTTCCGCTGGAACACGACAAGGACAACCTCGCGGACTGTGCCTATGCGACGTTCGAGAAAGATTACGGTTGGCCGCAGAGTTTTGGCAGGCTCGACCCTGTCTTGGGACAGGTGGCAAGCGCAGCTCTCGGCGACAAGGTTGTCAGGATCGACGGAGCTGTGACCGGATATGTCTCGGACATCACGGCGACCATCGAGGCGGACTACGAATTCGGAACCTACCGTCTGGTGAATCAGATCGTGATTCGAACCGATCCAGGTCAGCCCCCGTTTGCCAGCGAGGGGGATTCCGGCTCGATCGCCCTGCGCGACGACACAACCCAGCGAGTCCCGATCGCCATGGTTTGGGGCGGCCGCCACAATCTGACATTCGCCTGTCCTCTGCAGCCCTGCCTCGACAAGCTTGGACTGACTTGGGTGGCGCCCTTGCAATATGCATCGCGGACGTCCTCGGCGATCGGCTGACGGCCAAGCCCCGGCGATGAACTCAATCGCTGCCACCGCGCCGTATCCGGACAAGTGCGCGCACTTGCTATTTGAAGAACAGGCGGACAGGGTGCCCGAGCTGCCGGCCCTGATCATGGTTGAGAATCGCCGGGAGAACCGCCGGCTTTCCTACTGCGAACTCAATCTCCGCGCCAATCAGTTTGCCCGTCGTCTACAAAGGCTTGGAATAGGGCGGGATGCGCCTGTGGGGATCTTCCTGGAAAGTTCGCCCGAGGCCGTGATCGCGGTGCTGGCAGTGCTCAAAGCAGGAGCCGCATTCGTACCGCTGGATCCTGGCGAGCCCCCCGCCCGCTTGACCTACGTGATCCAGAATGCCCGGCTTCGAGTCGTGGTTACAAATTCCGCTCTCAAGACCCTTGTTCCAAACGGCGTGGACGCTGTTTACGTCGATTCGGCAAGCAGCATAGCAGAAGATTGCGAGAACACGCCTGTTTCGGCCACGCTCGAGGACGCCGCATGCGTGCTGTACACGTCGGGCTCAACGGGACGGCCGAAAGGCGTGGTACGAACTCATCGCGGCATTGTAAGCCGTCTGGCCTGGACCGCCGCGCGCAGCGACGATATCTTTCTTCACAACATGCCGCTGGGAGCCGGGTTTTCGGAGGAGCGGCTGTTCCTTCCCCTGATGCAAGGCTTGCCCTTGGTAATGATGCCGGAAGAACGCTTCAACGACATCAGCTACCTGGCCGCGGTAGTGGAAGAAACCGGAGTAACCAACCTCACTCTGGCGCCCGTGTCCCTGCGGCGTCTTTTGGATCTCGATCCGGGCGCCATCCGGCGGTTACGCAATCTTCGCGCGCTGGCGGTGGGCGGAGCGGAACTGCCGGGCGATCTGATCGAAGGCTTCAGAAGCGCTGTACCGGGCACTCAGCTCATAAACGCGTATGGGAGCACCGAGGCAGGATCGGTCATTCGAGGACCCATGAGCCGGAATCACGGCGCGGGTCCCTCGCCGATCGGCCACCCGGTTGCTAACGTCAAGGTCCTAATCCTGGATCGGGAAATGCAAATCGTTGCGGATGGCGAGGTAGGAGAAATGTACATAAGCGCGCCCTCGCTCGCGCGCGAATACCTGTTCCTGCCGGAACTGACCGCCGAACTGTTCGTGGCGAATCCGCACAGCCAGAACTCCGCTGAGCGCTTGTATCGGACCGGGGATCTGGGCCGGTATCTTTCCAACGGAGAGATCGAGTTCCATGGCAGGACCGATCGCCAAGTGAAAGTCCGAGGTTTCCGGGTTGAGTTGAGGGAAATCGAAGTCGCGCTGGAGCAGCATCCGGAGATCCGGGAGGCCGTTGTCGTGAGAGTTCAGAAGCCCGAGCCGGAAGGGCGTCTCATCGCCTACTTCGCGACCAAGATGGGAGCGCCGGTCACCGTCGGACAAGTACGCGCTCATCTGCAAAGGCTGCTGCCGGACCACATGGTGCCCGCTTTGTTCGTGCAGCTCCGGGACCTGCCACGCACGCACGGCGGCAAGGTGGATGTGCGGACACTCCCTGGACCGGAAGCGACCCGGCCCTTGCTCGAGGTGAAGTATGAAGCGCCGCGTAACGCCATGGAGGAAAAGATCGCCGGAATCTGGGAGATGGTGCTGGAGCTGAGCGGGATCGGCGTAAGGGACAATTTTGTCGAACTGGGCGGTGACTCGCTGAGCGCCGCGCGAGTCTCGGTCGAAATCATCGAGCGCTTCGAGGTAGAAGTTCCACCAGACTTCCTGTTCGATCCCGGGACGGTGGCTGCGGTGGCGGAATTCATCTCACATGCCCGTAGCACCGTGGACGGCCACTTGGTCTGCAAATGAAGTTTACCGTGACGTTGGATCCTCCCGCGCATGAGATGGCATGCGAAGAAATTTGTAAACAGCTCGCATTCCTGGGTCAGGGAATCGAGGGCATCCGCATCTCCACTCGCGGTGATCGAATCGAATTCGATGCCGCGCCCGAGATCGGCACGGCGCTTCTGGCCAAGGTGGAGACGCACGCGCGCCGGATCGAGCGGGTCTTGCGGGGCGTACCTCGCAAGGTGATTTTCCGCAGCGCCGCCGCGGATCGTCCTGGCTCCGCGGAGCCTGTGGATTTGACGGGCGTACGCATTCTTGGACCGGGGTGGGTGGCTCTCCAGGGAATTCCCCTGCGCCTGTTCCGCTATTTTGACCGGGTTTTTGAGTGCCTGGGAACCCGCTGGTCCGCGGAGGCTCTGATCGCGCCTTCGCTGATTTCCGATCGCACCTTGGCCCGAGCCGGCTATTTTAGCTCGTTCCCGCAGCAGGTGACCTTCGCGAGCCATCTGAAGGAGGATCTCCAAATCGTCGAAGGCTTCCGGGTGCGTCACCAGGCGGCGAATGCACTCGACGATCGCGCGGTAGCTGATATGCACAGACCCGGCGCGTGCCTCTCTCCCGCTGTCTGTTACCACGTCTATAGCTTGTACCAGGACCGGGCAGTCCCGGTGACAGGCGCAGTCTACAACATTTGTGGAAAGTGTTGCCGCTACGAGTCGGCCAACACTTCGGATTTGCGTCGCCTCTGGGAATTCACGATGCGCGAGTTGGTGTTCCTTGGTCCACAGTCTGAAGTACTAGCTGGCCGTGATCAGTCCATCAAAATGATCTCGGAACTTCTCGATCTGCACGTGCTCGCCGCAGAGATTCGGACTGCGAGCGATCCGTTCTTCCTGGCGCCGGACGCGGTGGCCAAAACATATTTTCAGCTCAAGTCCGATTCCAAGTTCGAAATCTCAGTATTCCTGCCGGATGGAGCGCGGCTGGCCGTCGGATCGCTCAACTATCACTCGGATTTCTTCGGACGCGCTTTCGACGCCAAGGTGGAGGACGGCGGACCTATGCACAGCGTCTGCGTGGCGTTCGGGCTGGAGCGCTGGATCTACGCATTTCTCGGACAGCACGGCAGCGACCCCAGGCGATGGCCAGATCCGGTTCGAACCGCTCCCGAGTTCCGCGATCTGGATTGATCGTGGATGGAGCCGACGTGGCTACGGCTGCGCTGGAGTACTGTCATCCACAAAAAATCGATCCGAACGTTTGCAGCGGCCCGAACCAGTAGAATCATGGTGTTTTAGTTTCGTGGACCGAGTGTGTACAGCCAAGCAGGCGATCCGGTTCCTAAGTTGCTGCCGGGTGTTGCCGTAGCCGCACCTCCTGGGCTAATAGCTCCGTCTGATCTGTGATTTCCATACCGTCAATCTCATCCCCGAAGTTGCAAAAGTAAGCGGTCTAGCGGACGCGTGGTCCAAAGCGACCTAGACAATCGCCGATCAGCGCGCCTAACCCGATCAGTATCGCCGCCGTTGCTCCATGCCAGACCAGCAGATGGGGCGCTTGCTGGAACATGCACTGAGTTTGAAGAGGCGTCAATGCCAGGAATGCGGCCAATCCGGTCAAGGCGGCTCCGAGTCCGGCGGATGCGACCAGCGCGCCGCGCCGGGCGAGCAGCCAAAAAATGACGGCTGCCGGAATAGCGACCATCAGTTCCATGACCGCACACGGCGTGCCCTCCGAAATGAAAGAGCTGGACGTCCGCCACGGAAAGAGCAGCGCGATTCCCCCAATCACGCCAACCCCAGATAGCGCCAGAACGAATGAAATCGGGAAGCCCTGGCGGCTGGCAGGAACCATTCGCCAAGCAAGCGCAACCGAGAACAGGATTCCTCCGCCTGCTAGAATCGCCCCCATCCAGCTAATTTGCGCGCCCGTCATCAGATGAAAGCCGGCTTTGTCCATGACCGCGATCAGCCCCGCGGCACCGGCGGCGAAAACGGCGAGAAACATCAGGACTAGTCTGCTCTGAGATGGAAGAGGTTTGACCGGAGTAAGCGATGACGCCAGTATTCCCTGGATCCTCCTTCGCATCTCCGGGGAAAGCTCTGCGTCAGACTGTGAGGCTCCCCAGGTTTCCAACTGACGTTCGATCTCGGCGTCACGCGGATTATCTTGCATGGTCGCGATCCTTTCCCAAAGCCCGCCGCAGTGTCGAGTACGCGCGGTGCGCCTTCTGCTTCACTGCTCCTACCGTCGACGCGGTCGCCTTTGCCACTTCTTCCAGGCTCATCCCTGCTACCTTCAACATCACGATCACCTCGCGCTGAGCCTCCGGCAGGCTGGCGACTAGCTGGTCGAAGTCTTCCTGCTCTCGCGGCGTTTCGGGCACCGTCTGATGTAGACCCTCAGGGACGCTCGCAACCAGCACCTCTCGCGATTCCAGCCGCCGCCGCTTGCGGTATGCGTCAAGGCGAGTGTGCCGCGCGATTGCATAGATCCACGGCATAACCGGCTCGGAAGAGCGATAGGTGTGGCGCGAGCGGTGAATTCTGATCCAGCAGTCTTGCAGCAGATCCTCTGCATCGTTCCAACCAACCCGTGAGGCACCGAAGTAGCGCAGAAGCGGCGGCGAAATGCGCCGGACCAGCTCGTCGAGAGCCGACGGATCGGCACCCTGGTATCGCGTCATGAGGTTTCTCAACTCGTGGTCGTCAATCGGCGTCTCACCCATTAGTTCGAACGTGGGGCCATTTTAGTTACGCTGCCCTCTCAATCATGGCGCAACCTTGGGTCCGGCCGAGGCGAAGAACACATTTTCTTGCCCGAGGTCCGTAACTTCGTGTAGTCTCGCAGCGAATGCATTGGTGTAAGAAGCGGATGCAAGTCTGCGCAACGGACCGGAATGAATCGAAAGACGTCTCTATTTGCCGGGTGGCACCGGATGCTCGCGTTCTGGTCTGGTTCGGCCATGGTAGCCACCGGCGTCGCCCTGCACCTGCCCATGTTCTGGATGGGGCGGAAGACCGGCTTCAGGTTAGTCGGTATGCCGATGGACACGGGCATGCTCGTGGGCATGGGGTTGATCATTCTGGGCGTCGCCGCAACAGCCTACGGTCTGCTGCCTCGTCACCAGCCTCAGCCCTTCAGCTACGGATCGATCGCCCCACCAGAGGATTCGCCGCTTACCAAAGCTCATTGGATACAGATCGCTCTGGTCGCCGTCGCGCTGGTCATCGACGTTATGAAAGCGGCTACCCTCGGGTTCGTGATGCCGGGCATGCGCACCGAGTACGGCCTCGGGTCCGCCGCCGTAGCGGTATTGCCGGTCGTCGCGCTCACCGGCACCACGGTGGGCTCATTCATATGGGGCGCACTGGCTGATCTTTACGGCCGGCGCGCATCGATTCTGCTCGCCGCCGTCATGTTCGTGGGCACCTCCATCTGCGGAGCCATGCCGTCTTTTGCATGGAATGTGTTCATGTGCTTCATGATGGGGCTCGCGGCCGGCGGTATGCTGCCTGTTGCCAATGCGCTATTGGCCGAAATCGTGCCGACCAAGCACCGGGGCTGGTGCCTGGTGCTCATCGGCGGCATCGGCACGATCGGCGGGTATTTCGCCACCAGCGCACTCTCGGCCCTGTTACAGCCGTTTTTCGGATGGAGGATCATGTGGTTGATCGGTTTCCCCAGCGGGCTCATTCTCATCGCCCTCAGTCCACTACTTCCCGAGTCCGCCCGCTTCCTGCTTGAGACAGGTCGCGTCGAGGAAGCACGCCAGATGCTCGCCCGTTACGGCGCAGTGATTCACGCGGATCGAGGCGTGAGCGCCGCATGCCGGCAACCCGCTACCCGGGTCAAGTCTGGCCCCCGCTTAGGCTTGAGTGTCGCGCTCACGCTCGCGGCGCTGGCCTGGGGCTTCGTGAATTTTGGCGTGATGCTGTGGCTGCCGGCTAGCCTAATCGCCGAAGGCCGCAGCGTAGGCCTCACCAGCGCCCTCATCGCGCGGTCAGCGTTGATTGCCGTCCCAACTGTTGCCGTGGCGACGTACCTTTACAGTCTTTGGAGCACAAAGCGGGTGCTCATTCTGGCCATTGGCATTACGATCCTGGGGCTGCTTGCGACTTTTCTTCGGAACAACAGCGCGTTGCCGCTCCTTTCAAACCCGCTGGTTTCCGTCTCCCTCTTGATCGTCGGCACCAGCGCGGTGATTTCGATTCTGATGCCCTACGCGGCGGAGAGTTTTCCCGTTAGACAGAGAGGCCGCGCGACCGGATGGGTGGCGGGGTGCAGCAAAATCGGTGGAGTTATGGCGCAAGGATTAGCCGCCTTGGCTTTGGTGCCGGCATTTGGGCTGGCCGCAGGAGCAATCGCAATCCCGACGGTCGGGTCGTTGCTGCTCATTATGACCTTTGGTCATGAAACGAGGGGTCGGGACCTGCGCGAACTGGAAGCAGAGGTTTCGACACAAGAGGCTTGATGACGGGATATTTCTCGGCCGTGAGCGTAACTTTTCACAGTCCTCCGGCGAAAGTATGGATGTGAGACATAAATGAGGGCGATCCAATGAGTTGCTTGAACCTCGAACAGCTTAACCAACTGCAGCAGGAAACCTGGACGGTCGGGGATTTCCCCAAGATGGGGGTCGAGCTTTCCATCGTGGGCGAGCTACTATGCGAATCCGTGCCAGTTCTGGCGGGCGACCGCGTACTGGATGTCGGGACGGCGTCGGGCAACACGGCGCTGGCGGCGGCGCGGCGACGAGCGACCGTGACCGGCGTAGATATCACGCCTGCGCTGCTTGAACGCGCCAAGCTCAGGGCTGCGGCGGAGGGTCTGCACATCGACTTTCAAGACGGTGACGCGACGGCGCTCACATTCAGGGACGGGTCTTTCGACGTGGTGATGAGCACCTTCGGTGCGATCTTCGCTCCAGATCCCGAAAAAACGGCGTCGGAAATGGCGCGGGTCTGCCGGTCGGGCGGAAAGATCGCGATGGCGAACTGGACTCCGGAAGGCATGCTGGGCAAACTATTTCACATTCTTGGGCGGTATTCCCCTCCAGGGACTCAGGTCGACCTGCCGGTTTCCTGGGGCGACGAAGCCGTGCTGAAAAAGCGGCTCGGGCCGTATATCAAGGACCTTCGGATTAAGCGCGAGGTCGTCCGGTTTAGGTCGCCGTCTCCCTCTCATTGGGTCGAGTTCATGAGGGCGTATTTCGGCCCGGCCATTCGGGCTTTCCAGCACTCGTCATCCGAGGCGCAAGAGGCACTCACGAACGAGATGACCGACTTAATGCGGGAGCACAACTGCTCATCAAACGGCACAGCGCTGGGGGAAAGCGAGTACCTCGACGTTGTGGGCACGCGCCGATAGAACCCTAGGTTCCGCATTCAGCAGGCCGCAGGCCTGGGCGGGCCTCAAGCACTTAGGATGCCGGCCAACTCGTCGGGTCGCTGCGATCCCACCACGAAGGTGGCGCCATTTGCCAGTTTCAGTCGAACGCCTCGATGGCCGCTGGCAATGTAGGCCTTGCCTTCGCGGTTCGAACGGATCCCGAAGCCTCCGTAGTCGCGCTCCGGATCGAACGTAACCGCGTCCGCCGACTGGATGTCGGCAAGAGGAATGCGGCGGCTGCGCCAGAGCCCGCGCATCGCCACGACAAGTGTCTCATCGCGAACTTCAGTGACCAGCCGCACGGTGATGAGGCGCAAGTAGATCAGCCAGAGGAATACAGTCCAGCCGATCACGTTTCCGTTGGACATCGGGTTTTTTCCCCAGGGATGGCCCAGCACGACTTGCCAGATCAGAAGACCCAGCATGATGCATGGCGGAACCAATAAAGCGATGGCCACGCGGCGCAGCGGCAAACTTTGCTTCTCGTAGAAGCGCCTGCCTGATTTCTGGCCCACGGCTTTATCCGCGATTACCGCAGCAGGCCAATGGTGTATTGGAGCACAGAGTATTGGGTCTGGTAATCGTACTTTGCGTTGAGATTCTCGATCTCCGCCTCGGTCAGATTCAGTTGCGCCTGGGTCAGCTCGACGATGGAGGACAAACCGAGATTATAACGCCCTTGAGAGAGATCTAACGCGAGGGCCGCCTGGCGGAGAAATTGCGCCGTGACGTCGATCCGCTGATACGCGTCGTTCGCGCTGGCCCAGGCTACGCGGACGTCTCGCGTGAGCCGTTGCTGTTCATCGCGCAGCCGTTGATCCGACTCCAACGCGCGCTGCAGCGCCGCTTCACGGCGAGCGGAGAACAAATGCCCGTTGAACAGGGGGATGCTGACATTGGCGGCAAGACCTTCGTATTCGGCAGGAATCGGCGAGCTGCTATTGTTGTTGATGAATGGGAGAAACCCGCCCACTGCAACCGCACTGACCGTTGGCCGGGACAGATCCTTTTCAGCTTCCGCGAATTTGTAGGCCGCATCGCGCGAAAAGCGGAGGCCCGCAAGCTCAGGCCGGTTGCTGATAGCCTGCGCGACCAATGGATCGGCGGTTGCGGGCGGTCCGGCGGGCAGCGGCTCGTCGGCCAGCTGATAGTTCGCCAACTGGTCAGAACCCATGGCGCGGCTCAGTTCAGCGTACCCCTGCTGCACGCTGTCCTGCGCCCGAAGCAGGAGGAGTTTTGCTTCCGACACGTTCACTTCGGCGAAGCTGACGTCGAGCTGCGACTTCAGGTTGTTCCTGGCGAGCTCGGTCACTTGATCGCTCAACAACTGGCGAGCGCTGACCGTTTCCTCCGCGACTTTCACTACGGCTTGGGCATGGAGGACGTCGAAATAGGCGCGATTCACTGCGAGAATCACGTCATAGCGCGTCGCCTGGGCGGTCTGTGTCACCGCTTGGGCCTGGAGGCGCGAGCTGCTTACAAGACTGGACGTACGGCCGGAATCGGTAATCAACTGACGAGCCACCACGCCCTGGCCGAAGCGGTTGAACAGACGTGAAGCCGCGAGGTCTCCTGCCCCGATCCGCGAGTTGTTATTGCCCTGGGAACCTGTGAGATCGCCCGTCACAGTTGGGTAATACGCGGACCGAGTCTCGACGATTTGTTGATTCGAGTAGTTAATCTCATTTTGCGCGGCCTGGATCTGAGGATGATTCTGAATCGCGATCGCCTCAGCCTCCTGAAGGGTTAACTTGGGCGCATTCTGAAGCGCCGGATTTTGCGCGGGCGGCATCTGCGCAGGCGGAGCTTGTGCGAAACTGCTCTGCGTGCCGAGGGCCGCCGAAATCGTGAGCAATATCAGAGCATTATGGATTCTGAGGAGCATTACGTTCTTTCCTCCCGTACACAAGAAGGTAGGCGGCCGGCACGATGAATACCGTAAGAATCACCGATGAGGTCAGGCCGCCGATGATCGCGCGGGCCATGGGGGTATACTGTTCACCGCCCTCTCCCAGCTTCATCGCCATCGGGATCATGCCGATAATGGTTGCGAGCGAGGTCATGAGAATGGGCCGGAGCCGGACGCGGCAGGCCGTGACGACGGCATCCGCGACGGACAGCCCCTGGGCCTCGAGCTTGTGTGCGAAATCGACGATCAGGATGCTGTTGGAATCGGCGATCCCAATCAGCATGAGCACGCCCATCAGCGACATGACGTTAAGGGTTGTGTGCGTCAACGGCAAGATGATCAGCACACCGATGAAGCCCATCGGAATCGCCAGCATGATCAGGAACGGATCGATAAAGGAACGGAACTGGGCGATCAGAATCAGTACCAGTAAGATGAACGAGATACCGAACCCAATGGCGAAACTCTTAAACGACTTGTTCATGCCGTCGACCATGCCGCGCTGGTCTACGCGGATGTTCGAAGGCAGTTTCGCATCCGTGATGGTTTGCTGAATCGCGCTGGTCAGCTTACCAAGGTCCTCACCGGACGGCGTAACGTAGATGTCGACGACGCGCTGAATCTGATAATGATCGATTTCCGTGGGAGATTGAACGTTCTCCAGTTTCACTACGGAATCGAGCGTCGTCGGCTCCTTCAAATTGGGCGCCCGTAGGGGGATCTGCTTCAGGTCCACCAGATTGTGGATGGCGCCCTTTCCGTGCTCGGCGTACTGGACGGTCAGAAAGTAATCGTTGCCGGTCTGATAGTCCACCCAATAGTTGGGGGCGATCATGGTGTTCGAGTTCAAGGCCGTGATGACGTTGTCGACGATGTCCTTTTGGGTAAGCCCCAGTTCGCCCGCATGTACGCGATCGACATCCAGGCGAATGGCCGGGTAATTCATATCCTGCGGAATATAGATCTGACCCACTCCGGGGAGTTGGCGGATCTTGCGAGCAAGATCTTGAGCCACGCTGTAGGTCGTAGCCAGATCTCGAGTGTTGACTTGAACGTCGATCGGCGCGGGCATGCCCGAATTGAGAATCGCATCCACCATGGAGCCGCTCTGGAAAAATGCCCGCACGTCGGGGAACCTTGCCGTCAAGGCATTCTTTACCCGCTCCATATAGATGAGGCTGCTGATGCTGTGGCCTTCGGTCATCGCGGCTTGAATCGTCGCGGTATACTGCCCGGCGTTGGTGGTGTAAAGCGACGAAAAATCGTTGACCACGCCGATGTTCGAAACGATCATCTTGAGATCCGAGGGAGGAACGATTTCGCGGATCAGATCTTCGATCTTAGCCACGTATTGATCGGTCACCTCCAGGCGGCTTCCGGTGGGAACCTTTATATTGAGCGTGAACTGTCCCGCATCGGTTTGCGGGAAGAAAGCGCGGCCGAGAAACGGATAGATAGCCAGACTTGCTACGAACAGTCCTACCAGCGCCGCAAGGGTCAGGCCAGGACGCTTGAGAGAACGCCGTACGCAGCGCTCGTAGAAATCCAGCAACTTATTAAACATCCGGTTGAACCAGTTGTTGAACCGGCCACCCCAGGAAGAGCTGTCAGCCTCCGCATCGCCGTGTTCACGATGGACGCCCTTGAGGAACTTAGAGCAGAACAGAGGAATGACGGTCATCGCCACAACGAACGACGCCAGCAAGGACAGGCAAAAAGCCAAGGCCAGCGCGGAAAACAAGAACTTGCTGACGCCGACCAAAAGTGTGACCGGAAAAAAATCTACCACATCCACTAGTGTTGCGGCCAACACCGCAAGATTCACTTCCGCTCCGCCCTCTTCGGCAGCGACCCTCGGAGAAGATCCCATCTCCAGGTGTCTGTAGATATTTTCGAGCGAGATGACGGAGTTATCGATCACGCGCGAAAACGCGAGCGCGAGTCCGCCGAGAATCATGGTATTGACCGTGCTGCCGAGCATATACAGAATCACGAACGTGGCCAGCGCGGAAATCGGAATCGACAGAAGCACGGCGAAGGTAGCCCGCATACTTCCCAGGAAGATCAGGATCATGAGGCTGGTAAGAACCAGTCCGATCATGCCTTCATGGAGCACGGTGCTCAGCGCGTTTTTCACGAAAACCGACTGATCGAAAGCGATGGCGGTTTTCAACTGCGCGGGGAGGTCGAAGAGATGCTTGGTCAGATTGGTAACGTCGTCCACCACTTGAACGGTATTGGTATCCCCGCCCTGCTTCATGATGGGGATGTAGGCGGATTTCTGGCCATCGATCCGGACGATGTTGTACTGAAGCGAGCTGGCGTCCTTGGCCTCTCCGACATCCCCTACCGATACCCACTGGGTGCCGACGGTTTTCAAAGGGATGCTGTCCAGATCCTTGATGTCCTTGACCAAACTGTTGGAGTAGACGTAGTAATCGTTCGGGCCGATCTTGACGTCCCCAGCCGGGAGAATCAGGTTACTGTCATTCACCGCGTCGACCACATCCATCACGCTCAATTGCCGCGAGAACAGTTTATAGGGGTCGACATAGATCATCGCCTGGCGATATTTTCCGCCGAAGACGCCGGGGATTTCAGCGCCTTTGACCACCGCGATCTGATTTCGGATCTGGAACTGGGCCAGGTCGTGTAGTTGAGTCTCGCTGAGGCCTTCCCCTTTTACCGTAACCAGGCAAACCGGCAGACTGGAGGCGTCGAATTTCAGCACCACGGGCGGAAGCGTGCCCGGCGGCAAGCGCTTCAAGTCCGCCAGCGCGAGATTGGACAGCTGCGTCACATCGGCGTCGGCGTTGGTCCCCGACTGGAAAAATACCTTGATCATGCTGACGCCCAGCAGCGAACGCGACTCCATGTGATCGATTCCGGAAGCCAGCGTGAAAAAGCGCTCTAGCGGATTGGTGATGTCCGTTTCGATGTCTTCGGGCGGCATGCCGGAATAGAATGTCGCGACGATCACCTCCGGCATGTTAATGGCCGGGAAAAGATCCACCGGCATGCGAACGTAACTGGTGACTCCGATGACGGCCAGCGCCAGGCAAACGACGATGATGAAGTAGGGATTTCGAATGGAGAAGCGTGGCATGGAAAACTACTCCGCGGGCGCGGGCCTCCTGCGGTAGGCCAGAAGGTAGGCGGCCGGCACAATGAACACCGTCAGCAGGACGGAAGAACTCAGACCGCCAATGATCGCCCGGGCAAGGGGCGCATACTGCTCGCTTCCGGTACCCATCTTCAACGCCATCGGCACCATCCCGATGATGGTGGCCAGCGAAGTCATGAGAATCGGGCGCAGCCGCACGCGGCAGGACGTGATCACGGCATCCTCCACGGATTTGCCCTGCTCTTCCAGGCGATGCGCGAATTCCACGATCAGGATGCTATTCGAGGCGGCGACTCCGACCAGCATCAGAATTCCCATCAGCGACATCACATTGAGCGTGGTGTGTGTAAGCGGAAGAATGACCAATACGCCGATGAACCCCATCGGGATGGCAAGCATGATGAGGAACGGATCCTTAAAAGAACGGAACTGAGCGACCAATATCAAAAACAGCAGCACCACGGACAGCGACAAGCCGATGGCGAAGCTGGTAAACGACTCCCGCATCGCCTTTACCATGCCGCGAAGATCGATGCGGATGCCGTTAGGAAGTTTCTGCGCCGCCAATAGCTTGTCGATCTGTGCGGAGACTTTACCCAGATCCTCGCCGGAGGGCGTGACGTACACGTCCGCGATGCGCTGAATTTGATAATGATCGATCTCCGTGGGGGACTGGATGAACTCGATGCTGGCGACGTTTCCCAGGGTTGTGACCGCCCGCGCGCGGTCGATCCCTTGAAACGCATAACCTGGCGTAGCAGGGCGGACATCGTTGGTCCGGCGTCGCAGTGGAATCTGCGTCAAATCGACAAAATTGTGAATGGCCGGCGGGCCGTTCTCATAATACTGGACCGTCAAAAAGTAGTCGTTCCCGGTCTGGTGATCTACCCAGTAGTTGGGGGCGATCATGGTGTTCGAATTGAGGGCGGTGATGACGTTATCCACGATCTCCTTTTGGGTGAGGCCGAGTTCAGCCGCATGAATGCGATCCACTTTGAGGCGCAGCGCGGGATAATTCATGTCTTGCGGCACGTACACTTCGCCGATTCCAGACAGCTTGCGAATCTGCGCGGCCAGGTTTTCCGCCTCGTTGTAAGTAACGTCGAGGTCCCGGCTACTGACCTGTACGTCGATGGGGGCGGGTGCACCCATGTTGAGGATCGCGTCGACCATCGATCCGCTCGAGAAGAAGGTCCGCACATCCGGGTATTGAGCGGCGATCTGGCGGCGCAACTCGTCCATATACTCGAAGCTGCTCACCCGGTGAGGGTCGTTCAGCGCTACCTGGATGGTCGCTGTGTAAGGGCCCGCGTTGGTGGTATACAGAGCGGAGAAGTCAGGCACGATTCCGATGTTGGAGACGACCATCTTAAAATCGCCTGGATCGATGACCTTTCGAGCCAAGGCTTCGATTTTGGCGACGTAGTCATCGGTGGCCTCAATGCGTGATCCGGTCGGCACCTTAAGGTTGATCGTGAACTGGCCTGCGTCTGTCCGCGGGAAAAAAGCCACACCCAGCAGCGGATAGATCGCCAGGCTCGCCACAAAGACGCCTAGCAGGAGTGCGATCGTGAGAACCGGGCGTTTCAAGGCTCGCCGCACCCACCGCTGCTGGGTGTGGCTT
>Ga0209517_10002818_pt1 | contig 24122 bp, 30 predicted proteins | sample PeaSoiMetSII2010_FD_187695 | JGI IMG/M metagenome (GOLD analysis project Ga0209517, IMG submission 187695) | Peat soil microbial communities from Weissenstadt, Germany - SII-2010 (SPAdes) (version 2) | ecosystem: Environmental > Terrestrial > Soil > Wetlands > Peat | place: Germany... | reverse complement strand
AATTCACCTATAAAATATAATCAATTGGAAAAAGTTTCTTTTATTTAATCAAGTAGAATAACTTTGATCAGGATCAAAGCGTTTTCCACGAGTGCGTGATTCTATATCTTGAGCCATGGAATCAAGATCAGATGTATCACCAAACTTTCGATAAGTCATCTTTTCAAGTGTCTTAAGTATACTCTTTGCAGAACGATACTGTGGAAGTTTTGGTTCATTCAATTCAGCATACAAACCAATTCCCTGTATTCCATTCATCTTTGCAAATCCAAGTATCAATCCATTAAATCCTGTAATAATAGAAGATTCAGGAGTTGTCAGTATCCCAAGTTTTCGTACTTGTTCTGTTAGATCTTTAGATGTAGTAGTGACAAATGTTTTGGGTTCGCCATCAATTGGTTTTTGAGTATGAAAACCACCTAATGTGTAGATGAATCTTGTAGAATGTTTTTTTGCCACATTTATGACATCTTGACATAATACGTTGAGCTCTTCCGTAGAGGATGGTTGACCAGAACCTCCTCCAAATACAATGATATCTTTTGCATATCTATAGTCCCATTTTTCTTCTGGAATGTCAATGTATCCTCCGTTATCAATGACATATGCAGGGTATGATGGTTGTACTTCACGAAATATCGATGTATTTAGATTTGAATTGATAAAATCAATCACAATACTTCCTACATCGCCCATATCTTGCATGGCTGCAATTAAGAGAGGTTTTGAAACATCAGGCTCACTCTTTTGTATAAAATCCATACTTATCATATGATCTTTTATGATTAATATCTTATCTCTCAGACTTGACTCATTCTGTCTTTTTGTCAAAAATAGAAGTAGAATGGGCTGCGAGCGATTATTTACTAGATATTCGTAGGTATCTTGTTGGAAGATAGAGAACCATATCCATTTAGTAAATATTCTGAGAACAAGACTCTTCTCAATTCAATTTTCATGAAAGAAAAAATATCAAAGTATTCTAAACAAATAATTGACAAATATTTTAAATCATTACTAAGGGCGCACAAAAGTGTAGAATTAACTAGAGATTTACTTGAACTTGGCATGATACAAGACATAGTAGCAGATTATCTAAGGGATATGCAATGGCATGTAAAACATGATACATCCTATTCAGATTTTGATCCTCAGTATAGGTTTGATCTAGTGGCAAGAAAAGAAAAAAGAGTCATTGTTGTTCTTATTCAACCTGAAATTACCAGACAATCAATATTAGAAATTCAAAAAGATGTCTTTAGTGTAAAAAAAGAGATGCCAAGTACTCGAGTGCTCTTGGCTACAGATATTTTGGAATTACCTTCCATTTTAGAAAAAAGTACACTTTCAGATTTTATTATAGATATGGCAAAAAAATACAAACTGGGGATACTTCTAGTAGATAAAAATCTAGACTATCAAGAGACATGGCTAGTCCCATCAGAATTTCTTTATGCCTAGTTTCAATTCAAATTTTCAAGACAAATAGAAGGATTTCCAAGAATTTATTGGAAAAATAGTTGGGTTATTATGGGATAACAGCTTGACAGGTGTGTTATTTATGGTAGTACAAGGCTCTGAATTGGACGCACGCTGTGGTAGATGTGGAAAAGCCAAGATGTTAACAGACGGTACTACAGGTGAGCGATTCTGTGGAGGGTGTGGATTTGTAGTAAATGAAATTGTAAACGACTTGGGTCCAGAGAGACAATCATTTTCAAAAGAACAGTTCGAAGATAGGGCAAGAACTGGTGTTCCAACATCCCTTGCAATGCATGACATGGGACTTGCAACAGTAATCGGACAGGCAAATAAGGACTCGACTGGGAAACCATTGTCAGCATCAATGAAAAATACAATCACACGTCTTAGAACATGGGATAGTAGAAGCCAAGTACATGAGGCAACTGAAAGAAATTGTAGACAAGCATTCAGTGAACTTAGTAGACTAAAAGACAAACTTGCTCTATCAGATGCAGTAGTTGAAAAGACTGCATACATCTATAGAAAGGCATTAGAAAAAGGATTAGCAAAAGGTAGATCAATTCCAGGATTAATTGCAGCTGCATTATATTTATCATGCAGAGAAACCGGCACACCTAGAACATTAAACGAAGTTGCAAGAAGAATCAATGTGAAAAAGAAAGATGTCTCAAGATGTTACAGATTATTATTACAAGAGCTGGACATGACTATGCCAGTACTTGATCCAATAAAATGCATGTCAAGAATTGCAAGTGAATCAGGTCTTAGTGAGAAAGTAAAACGAGAGGCACTTAAGATTTTAGAACAAGCAAATGAAAAAGAGATTTCGGCAGGAAAGGATCCAATGGGCCTTGCCGCTGCAGCATTGTATCTATCTTGTGCAATACATGGAGACAGTACAACTCAAAAGGTAATTGCAATTGCAGCAGGGGTAACAGAAGTAACCATACGAAATAGATACAAGGGATTACGAGAACTCTTGGATATTCAAGTTCCGGACAAAAAAACAAGGTCCGAATTGGCTTGAAGAATTACTCTAAAAAATTTGTCAGCTACCCATAAAATTAACAAGATGTCCTATGCTGAAGATGTAATCCTAAAGGTGTGGCAAAAAGGTCAGATTGATGAATACAACATTCCTAATAATTTTAGAAAAGATAATTGTGGTGCATGGATTGAAAGAACGGAATATGAAAATGTCAACTCTCCATTTGGATGGCATATAGACAAAATAAATCGCGACCTGGATTCAGATGACATAACAAATCTGTATCCAGTTCATTCTAAGAACAATGTAAGAAATCAGGATGGAACCATAAATTGCAAGGTAACGTCATCAGGTACAATAAACGTTGAGAAATTATAATTTCTAAAAAAATTATCTAAAGTGTGATATAGCTACCTTTTGCCCAACTTTAAGATCCTTTTGGATCTTGACCTTCTTTACCGCTTCCTCAAAGTCTTTCATCTTTACCTTTGCCATTTCAACTTGTTTTTCTGCCTCTTTTGGATCAGGATATTTTTCAACAAAGTTATGTAATACGATAGAGGCAGCAGTATTTGCAATTGCTGCAACATCTGCTCCGCTCATACCATCAGTCATCTCTGCAATCTTTGTCAAATCAACATAATCGGGGTTTAGTCCAGTTGGAGTTCCCATCTCCTTTTCAATTGGAATATCACGTGAACTAATCTCCAATATTTTGAGTCTGCCTTCCTTATCTGGAATTGGAACTACAATGATTTTATCAAATCTACCAGGTCTGATTAGTGCTGGATCAATCATGTCAGCTCTATTAGTTGCAGCTATTACCACTACACCATTCAAAGAAGTGATTCCGTCCATCTCTGTTAGTAATTGACTGACAACTTTTTCTGTAGTTGCACTCTCTCCCATTCCTCTAATCGGAGCAATAGAATCAACTTCATCAAAGAATATGACACATGGTGAAGACTGTCTTGCTCTTCTAAATATTTCTCGAATTCCACGCTCTGATTCACCTATCCATTTAGATAGTAATTCAGGACCTTTTACTGAGATGAAATTTGCCTCACTCTCTGTTGCTACGGCTTTTGCCAAAAGTGTTTTGCCAGTTCCACTTGGCCCATGTAGCAAAATACCTCGTGGCATTCTATATCCAAGCTGAGAGTAAAGATTAGGATATTTCATTGGCCATTCTACAGCTTCCTGAAGTTCTCGTTTTACATTCTCAAGTCCACCAATTTGGCTCCACTGTACATCAGGAGTTTCAATATACACCTCACGCATTCCAGCAGGAGTTACATCCCGGAATGCAAGTTGATAGTCATCAGCATTTACAATAAGTTTATCCAAAGTTTCTGGGGGAATTTTTTCGTCAGATAAATTGATTTCGGGCAATAATCGTCGTAGGCATTTCATTGCAGCTTCTTTGCATAAATACTCCAAATCAGCTCCTACATATCCATGACTTGAGCCTGAAATTTTTTCCAAGTTTACATCTTCAGTTAGAGGCATGTTTCTAGTATGAATCAATAAAATCTCTAGTCTTCCCTTTTTATCAGGCACTTTGATCTCAATTTCCCTATCAAATCTTCCAGGCCTTCTTAGAGCTGGATCTAGTGCATTTGGCCTATTTGTTGCAGCAATAACAATTACTTTACCTCTTCCTTCAAGACCGTCCATGAGGGATAACATTTGTGATACTACTCTTCTCTCAACTTCTCCTGTTACCTCTTCTCGTTTTGGTGCAATAGAATCAATTTCATCTATGAAAATAATTGAAGGTGCTTTTTCTTTTGCCTCCTTGAATATCTCACGTAGTCTTGCCTCACTTTCACCATAGAATTTGCTCATTATCTCAGGACCTGATATACTGATAAAGTGCGCATTAGTCTCATTTGCAACTGCTTTTGCTAACAGTGTCTTGCCAGTTCCTGGCACTCCATACAGTAAGACACCTTTTGGAGCTTCAACACCTAGTTTCTCAAATATTTCTGGATGTCGCATTGGAAGTTCAATCATTTCTCGTACTTTTCTTATTTCATCAGACATTCCGCCAATGTCTTCATATGATACCTGTGGTACTCCACGTAGACTCTCTCCTTTTTCAGCAATATGAAATTCTGTCTTTGGCGTTACAAGTACTGCGTCAGTAGCTGGAGTAATTCCAATTACCTGAAATGTCAACCTGCCACCAAAGTATGGCACCATTATATTATCACCTTTTACAAGCGGAATATTTTCTAGAGAGTCAGTAAGATATCTTTCGTCAATTGGAGGTATAGAATCAAGCGGTGCAACTATGACTTTTTCTGCAGGAACAGTTTTTATTTTCCGTACAGTTACAGTATCACCAATTCCAATACCTGTGTTGTTCCTGCCAAGACCATCAACTCGGATAATTCCTTTCCCTTCATCAGATGGATATAGTGGAAGACATCTCGCAACAGATCTTCGTTTTCCAGTAATTTCTAAAATATCACCAGTTGATGCACCAAGAGCATCCATTGATTCATAATCAATACGTGTTACACCTCGACCTACATCACGAGTATACGCTTCCAATATTTTTAATTGAATAGAATTTTGGGCTATACATATACATGGAAGGCATGTCTTGTTATACCTTTGGAATCTTTGATACACATGACATTTACTTACTAGATCTGACAAGGAACAAAAGGAGTAAAAAATCCCATAATACAAAATAATTGAGAACTTTTATACCATAAATGTAATTTCAAGATCGAATTGGATGCATATCTTGAAGAAGAATTATACGATCTCATAACATATTGTATTCAAAACTCTAGTGCTTCAGATTATTCCATCAAAGAAGATAGAATTAAGGAGATAGGCCGAGAGTTATTTGCTGATGGTGGAGTTGACGCACTTGAAAACATGTATTTTTCCATAGAACATAGAGTTAGGGAAGAGATTTCAGAAGACGCCAAGCCTTATCGTTTCCTTTGGAATGATATTTCTAACGAGTGGAATCATTAGGCAATAGAAGCCAAGGGCTCTTCCTTTATTGTTTCTTGCATCGTTCTTCTTGCCCTAGCTAGTACCATTCTAAGATGTTCGATTTCTATGTCATCAATCATTTCACACATGATGATTTTATAAAATAATTATGATACTTAAGAGATGTGTATCTATAATGTAAATGATCTATTGGATTCAGGATTATTTGTCGGTTTAAGATTTGCGCAATAATCAATCCATTGATGTGTAAATGAAATCTCCTTGTCACCATGCACATAGCAGCCAATTACATTTTTACCATCTACTTTTAGTGGAAAATCTACTACAAATTTTTCTTGTTCATCTATTTTTCTAAAATATGTTGGTCGAAGGCCCATTGAGTACAATTCAATAACATATTCAAAAGGATTAATTCCGCCAAGTTTTTCTTTGACTGATTCAAATGCTGCATATCTTGCAGCATATTTTGCAGCATCTCTTGCCACATCCCTTACAGTTTCACCAGAGAGAAATTCACTACCATACCAACCATAATTATTTCTGGCAGATTGGCTTGCTTCTTTCCAAGCATAATTCCATGCAGAATCCCAAGTGTTAGTACAGTTAGATTTCATTGCCTCAACTCTTGCCAAATCCCAAAGTGAGTCAGATGCATGCTGAATAGTATCATTTTCTTTTTTCCAATGCATTAAGGATGTAGTGTATTTTTCAACAATTTCTTCTACCTTTGATAAGATAGTGTTAGCTTCTGCAATAGAACGGGCAGGAGTGAAATATGTCACAGATTGTAACTTAGAAATTTGTGAATTACTTGAACTGGTTTGAGACATTTTCAGAATTCAAAACTTATCAGTTTTATATTAATCTGTTTTTTTACGCTCATACAATCTCTCTGGAGGTTCATGTCCATCCTTTTTACGTCCTGGTAGATATAACTTGGCTACTGCACCCATCATAAATCCCCCAACTACCACTATTGCAATTCCACTAACAATTAATACCAAAACTCGTCCAATTGATTTGAGTACAGCCATCCCTTTCTAGATACATTTGCAGGTAAATAGGGTTTAGCCATGAGTGTTAACTTGTACTCTTTTTTCAATCCATCATCTTTTAGAGTTCTGTAATTTCAGAATCTCCAAGATATGTTGACAAGTTTCCCGTTATCTTTTTTATGATCCCAAGCGCTGATTTTATTTCTTGTTCTGAAACCTCTTTTGTTGAAATTTTCTTAATTTGTGTAGCAGATTCCATAATAGAATCCCATAGTGAATCTGTCTTGGAGGTAGTATAGACTCTTTTTATTCTCCTATCTTGAGAGTCTAACTTTCTTTCTACATACCCATCCTCTTCCATTTTGTCAATTATTGGCACAAGCGTAGGACTTTCAATTCCTATCTTATCAGCAAGTTCTCTTTGAGTAAGACCAGAATGTAGGTAGAGAGCAAATATGACTTTTGATTGGGTTATTGTTATTCCTATTTTATTACGCAGTTCAAGATCAAATGCCTTTTGAAAAGTTTTGGACGCAGAGTAAACTACAAAGCCTATACTATTTTCATAATCAAACTTTTTCATTTGTCTCCTAATCATTAGGAAGCTAATGATTATATAGACCTTATCCTATACACTAGATATGAAAACAATGAGAGGAGAAAAAAGAAATGGCAATTAGTATGAAACAACAATACCGATCAGAGTTAGGAATAGTCTCAGAGATACTACAAGTAACAATGGATTGTGGCATTCAGGGTACAATAATATCGTCAATTGCAAGAAGAGCAAACCTATCACATTATACCGCAATGGAAAAATGTCAAAAATTACTTGATTTTGGACTTATGGAATCCAGAATAGATAAGAAAAGTCGTTCTTTTATAATTACCGAAAAAGGAATTCAATTCTATCACCAGATGCAAAAATTTCTAGAAATTGCTCAGGAAATAAAAATAAGATGTTAGATTAGCAAATAGATTATTCTTCTATTACAAGACCCAATTTTACTTTAAAGAGTTTAGTCAGATTTCTTACAGAAACATTACTTACACCGCAAACCTTTGCAATCTCTACTTGTGTTTTTTTCTCATTAGTGGTGCATGTTGCCAAGTAAACCGCTGCTGCAACTAAAGACATCGGATTTTTTCCTATAGAAAATCCAGCATCTTCAGATTTCAACAATAAATTCAAAGCATTTCTTCGTGTACTTTCACTGACATTAATCATACTACAAATTTTAGTTACAAATTCTACAGGATCATAAGGTTCCAACTTTAGATCCAGACTTTTTACCATCGTTCGGTATGCAGTGGCAAGATCACCTTTTCTAATATTTCCAGCTTTTGCAATATCTCGTAAAGTCCTGGGAGTTGCAGTCTTTCTACAGGCAGCATATAACGCCGCATAAAGTATTGAAGAAATCCCCCTTCCGCGAGTTAGTTTTAGAGCAGCTGCCTTTCTGTAGATATATGCAGTTTCTTCAATTACATTATCTGGAAGCGAAAGTTGTGATTTCATTGTATCAAGTAACACAAATGCTTTCCGTAGATTGGAATCGTTTCCTTTTGATTTACTTCTACTATCCCAGATTCTAAGTCTGTTAAATGTATTTTTCATGTACCCAGATAGTGAATTACCAGAAGCATCTTTGTCTTGACTTCCTATGGTGGTTGCAAGACCCATATCATGTATAGCAAGACTTGATTTAGCTCCGGTTCTACTTTTATCGTTAAATTGTTCAAGATCAAACGAGCGTAATTCAGGTCCTACACTATCTATTTTTTCTATCAAAACTTGACCGCAGCTTGAACAGAGAATTTCACCCGCATCATTGTCCGTTATAAGAGGTCCCCTAGTACAGACATCTAATTTGCATTTGTCAAACATCTCATCTTGCAATTGGGTATATTATGTCAAATTTGATTAATTAGTAATTTGCGACAAATACTAGGGTTATTTCGCAGTAGCTATAGCTAATTTCTCATTCTAAGACTATGGAATAAAATAATTTTCATCCTAAATGCTTTTTCGGTCATGTTAGATCTACACTCATCAAGATTTTTAGTTTTATTCAGTTGTATCAACTTTATTCAAATCACATGTATTAGAATATACGATTATGCTGTTATGTATCCGGTACAAACATACACATCAGCAAAGAGTGATTTAGCATCCACTTGCTTTAAATTAAGAATAGCTTGCTACAAAGGAATGTCAGAAGATTTAATCCGTTCAATTGAAGAACTAATAAAATCTGAGAGGGGAGATGTTGGAAGGCTGCAAGATATTCTGACTACAATTAAAAATGGTGAATCGATTTCTTTTGAGGATCATAAATACATCGAGAGTCTTGTACAGAGTCAATCTCCATCCAATCCAATTTCAAATTCTGACAACATGAGCGGTGATACTGTAAAACCAATGAATGTTGCTGATAATATCATTCCTGAATTAAATTCAGAAATTCCTAATCCAGAAGTCTCTGAGAGAGAAGATGTGAAGAGAGCCCCAATCAAAAAATATGCATCAGTTGGCATAGTAGTTGCGATAATACTTGTCGCATATATCGGACTAGACGTATACGCAGTAAATAACTTACAATTTCGTCCTCATCATGGCCAGCAGACAGTAATTTCTGAAACCCAGCTTGCAATAAAATCAGATGTATGCAATCCGGCATATTTTCCAGCCACATTTACCAAGTATGAAATAACTGCATTTTATAATACAGATGAGATCGAAAAAGCTACCATTGCAGGATCTACATTATCACCAAAATCTGCAGCCATATTGGATGGAATATTTGCAATAAATAAAGAAGCAGTAACCAAAATTGGAAATCAAAATGCTACGTTTGATCCAACCAAAGCTACAATAACAACTTCAATAGATGCACCAATTTTTGGATTCATACCATATACAGTAGATAAGAAATATCCAGCCCAGGAATTCCAGAATAGAATAAAAAATCCCCCTCCAGGCACATTTGACTGCATGTATTAGAATCAAAGATATTCGAGAATACATTTTCAGATAAATTACTAATTATCATCAAAATCATTTTTTGGTAAAAAATATCCAATCACCCACAGCAATCAAGAGAATATCACTTTGAGAATCAGATCTGTCTACAATCTTTTCAAAATTCATTAGAAAACACCAAAGATCTCAGAGTTTTACAATGAAAACAATTTCAAACATAGAGGTGTTAGATTTTTCATATTTTAACTGTATGAGACATGTATTTTAGTAGTCATGTAAATCAAGAAGACTTCAAAACACTTCTCAAAATTGATAATCTAGATCATTTTAATATTAATCTTGTACAATAATGACTTTGATGAAATCAAAGAAAAAGAAAATAAAAATTGAAGATAAAACAGAAGAAGAGATAAAACAGATGGAGCATGAACAAGCAAAAGAAGAACTACATCAAGCAGAATTAGCAATGGGTTACGAACAAGATGAGAAATTTAATGAATCCGAAAACTAATTCCAGTTTTTTAGAATCAGCATAATATTATTTTCTGTAAATTAAAGGGGTCGGTCAGACCCCGATTTAAGATCCGAGTCCCCTTTCAAGTTGATTACACTCCATACGTGAAAGTGCTTCATATGTGCATGTGTTTTCATTTTGAATAAACCACTCAGAAGATACCCTAATCTAAAAATTAGATGAGATATTAGAAATAACGACGTGAGTTTTTAGGTATCATACATAATATCACACTCAGTAATATGAAATTATTAAGAAACGCTAAAAATACTCGTCCATTTCAAAATGAATTAGTCATCAAATTATAAATAACTAGAAAAAATGCCAATTAGTCTTTCTTTCTTTCTCTTTTTCTCTGCAACATTCTCTGTTCTCCTTCTGCAAATCGTTTCTTATCATCCTCTGTTACAAGTATAAGTGAAGGAACTAGAGTCGGCTTTCCAAAGTCGTCCAATGCAACAGAAGTAACAAAAGCAGTATTTGTTAGGATCCTATTTCCTGTCATCAAATTTTCTGCTTCAACTTTGACTTCAATCTCCATTGAGGAATGAGATACGTAGTTTAGTCTAGCATTGAGTATGATTGCGTTTCCAACCATAACAGGTTTGAGAAAGTTTACTCTATCAATTGATGCCGTTACTGCATTTTTCTTACAGTGTCTTTGAGCGACAAGTCCAGATATCAAGTCAATTTGTTTTAGAATTTCTCCACCAAAGACATTACCTGCAGGATTTGCATCAGAAGGAAACATCCTTACAGTCATCTCAGTTTTTGACTCTTCAACACTCTTTGGTTTTAAAGACATAGTATTGCAATCAAACAACTGATTAATTTATGAGTTTGTTCTTTGGTTATCCGTAAAACACCGTTTAAGTAATAGACATCGTGACAAAAAACATTGAACTCTGTTACGGAGACTTGTGTAGTGACTGTATCAAAAAATAAAGTATTTGCATTTTTATCAAACATTGAAAATCTTCCAAAATGGAGTACAAAGTTTGTTAAAAAGATAATTTTAGCAGATGGTAAATACAAGGCAGTAACACCAATTGGTGAAGTATTCATACGACTAGACACAAACGAAAAAGCAGGCCTTATTGACATCTATGCCGGTTCTACTGAAGACAATATGACACCAGCATATCTTAGAATAATTTCTCTTCCTGATGATTCTACTGCAGTAATGTTCACTTTCTTTCAGTATGCTACTACATCTAGTACTATTTGGAAGATATTTTGCGAATGGATAAAGATAGAAGTAGAAAACATCAAAAAACACTTTTCCTAACGTAAAAAATCAATCTTATATTTTATGTAAATTACAGATAACAAATGAAATATTTCTGGTGGAGATTTCTAGATTACATAACTGGAGCCCTAGTTGGAGGAGTCATAGTATTTTTTGTAAACAAATTTGTCTGTCATCAATGCATAGGCCAGTATACACCTGTTCTAATGCTTGGATTATGGATTGGATTTATGCTACTTTGTAATTTCATCTTTCAAAAAGCAAGACCGTCAAGCATAAAACAAGATACGGTATAAAATGAAATCCCCCCAGAAAGCAAATATAGCTTAACTGATATCCCTCTAATGAATGGCATTTTTTGAAGATTTCTGTAAAAGCGTAGTTGCACTAGACCAAAAGATAAGATTTGCAGGAATTGCAGATGGAGATGGAACACTTGAAGGAGTATCAGAGAGAACTGGTCTGACCCCCATCATGAAACCAGAAGAGAGGGCACAGTACGCAATAACTGCTGCCACAAGGCAATACACTAGACTAAGATGGGAATACCTTCTTGGAAGAATATCCTATGCAAGTTCACATTATGCAAATATCATTAGAGCTACAATACCAATAGCAGATGAAAACAGAAGACTTGCACACGTATTGTTGTTGTCATTTGATCCTGATGCAGATGATTTCCATCAAATAATTACAAAGAAAATAATTCCTCTAGTAAAGCAGAACATGGAAAGATTCATGCAAGAAGCTCAAAAATAAAAAAAATTATCTCCCAGTGTTAATAGTAGGACGTTCAAGACCACGCTGGTCAACATATTGTGGTACCCTTGCATCAGTACAGACCGGAACATGCTGATCTTTATTGTCTTTACAGAAGTTTACTATCTGCAACATTTCTTGGTCACAATCAGAAGTCGGATTTGTTACACATGTATCTACGTCACTGGTTAGCGTAGAAACAGAATCAGGACTCTGGTTTAAACCCGGCATTAGACTTTGATCTTGAGAACCAAGAAAGGGCGAAATAAAAAAATATATGCTAAAACCAAACGCCACTGCAATTATAAGGTAAGTTGAGATCTTTCTTGCCCTGTCCACAATATGCTTAAAAATTTCTAAATTATAACTGATACTAATTTACGATACTACAATCTTCATTGTAAGTGTGGGAGACAATGCATCTGGATTATTTACACTTGTCCACACATAGATCTGTGCAGTATATGTACCAGGAGTGGTAGGCATCCATGACTGAGAGGGACTAAGTGATTGTCCTGCATCAAGCGTTCCGGTAATCCAGGATAAAGAATACACTACACCGTCTTGGTTTTGCACTTGGACTATATACGCAAAGGGTTGAGACCTGTCTAGACCATTAGCAACATCGGTTGTTATCTGTACTTGTTTTCCAACTTTTGTGTCCCACATACCATTTTCAAGTGTAGCACCAGATTTAGTTTGAGAATATCCAGACGGAATAATGGAAAATACCATAATCATGGTAAAAAGTAATACAACAACAGTTTTGTTCACAATAAGAATTCAATACTCTCATTTTTTAGGGTTTGGTAAATTATTGTGTTACTTCTACTATCTTGTCTCTAGATTTTTCTCCTGCCACAATTCTCACATTAGATTTCGGTACGCCTAGATGTTTTGCAATTTTTTTCAGTATCTCAAGATTAGCCTCTCCTTTTACAGGTTTTACCATAATACCAATTTCAATGTAATCGCCAATGATTTCAATATGGTCCTTATGAAACGATACAGATACCTTGTAAAGCATAATCCATTTTCATGTAAGACAAATATTAAAGATAGAGTAATAGATATCATGGAAAATGATAACGATGATCTTGAAAGACTCCAACTTTTAGACATTGTATTTACAAAAGGAGTTAATGCACTATCAAGGGAAGAGCTTGAAAGACTACATGATTTGATAGAGAGAAAAGACTATAGTCATGATAAAAAAGCACGAAAGTCAAAAATTAAACTACTCAAGAAAATTGGAAACGCAATATATGATCATGATGTAAAATATGGCAATTCATTTAAAACAAGCTAGAAGAGATTTTAGACAATGCTTCATGAATTAATAAATTCCATACTACGTGATACCATATTTATAAAATATGGACTATGGGGTCTCTTTTTCAATGGAATGTTTTCAAGTTTTATTCCAATTCCTACAGAGTTAACTGTCTCCGCTTTACTGCTAGGAAGAATAAAACCGCTAGATGTATTTCTAGTATTAACATTTAGTTCCATAATTGGTGGATATATTGCATATTATCTTGGTTACAATGGAAGATTATTACGCAGACTCCGAAAGACTCCAGAAAAAAAATATGAACAAAAAAGCATCAACATAATGACAAAGTATGGTTGGTCTACAATAATTTTTCTCTCGCCTTGGATTCCCATAATTGGGGATGTTGTGTCAATCATAGCTGGAACAAAAAGATACAGTATTGTAAAATATACTATCGCAATGACAACAGGTAAAACAGTAAAATCAGTTGCAATAGTATTTTTTGGGGTTCACTTTATACATTGGTTAGTTAGATCCCTACATTAGAAAGTATATTACGTGTATATTAGAATCAAAATCTTGTGAAGGACGTCTTTCCCATACACTATGATATAGAATTTGAACCAGACTTTAAGAAATTTATTTTCAGGGGAAAAGAAAAAATTTCAATTCAGGCATCTAGATTAACAAGTAAAATAGTTTTACATGCTGCCGAACTAGAAATAAAAAAGTGTCAGATATCTTGGAATGGAATAGAGATAAACCCAAAGATACAACTTGATGCGAAAACAGAGGAATTAACCATCATACTACCCAAGAAAATATCAGGCACTGCGATTCTCTCAATCGATTTCGTTGGACAATTAAATGATAAGCTCGTTGGATTCTATAGAAGTAAGTACAAGTACAAAGGGGCAGAAAAACATCTTGCAACTACCCAATTTGAGGCAGCCGATGCACGAAGAGCGTTTCCTTGCTGGGATGAACCAGAAGCCAAGGCAACGTTTGATGTCTCCCTTCTAGCGGATAACAACCATACTGCAATTTCAAACATGCCAGTAATATCAAAGAAAAAGATAGGCCTAAAGACACTATACAGATTTGATACCACTCCAATAATGTCCACATATCTTCTCTATATGGCAGTAGGGGAATTTGAATACATTTCAGCCAAGTCCGGTAAGACATTGATACGAGTAATCACAACGTACGGAAAGAAACATCAAGGAAAATTATCATTAGAATTTACAAAACAATTCCTTTCATATTTTGAAAAATATTTCAAAATTAAATATCCATTACCCAAGCTCGACATGATTGCAATACCAGACTTTGCGTCAGGGGCAATGGAAAATTGGGGCGCAATTACATTTAGAGAGACAATACTATTGTATGATCCAAAGACATCATCGACAGAAACAAAACAGCATATTGCAGAAGTCATTGCCCATGAGATAGCACATCAGTGGTTTGGCAATTTGGTCACAATGAAATGGTGGAATGATCTATGGCTCAATGAAAGTTTTGCCACATTCATGGCTACAAAGGCAGTTGATGCATTATATCCAGAGTGGGACTTTTGGGATCAGTTTCTTATTTCAGAGATGACAGGTGGGCTAAGTCTTGATTCTTTAAAATCATCTCATCCAATTGATGTTCCAGTAAAAAGTCCCGCAGATGTTAGGCAGATATTTGATGAAATTAGTTACAACAAGGGCGGCTGTGTATTAATGATGCTTGAAAAATTTATCGGAGAAGATAATTTCCAAAAAGGATTGCATCGATATCTCAAAAAACACGAATATGCTAATGCTACAACAGAAGATCTTTGGAACTCATTGGGTTCAATATCAAGACAGCCAGTAAGACAGATGATGAATACATGGGTAAGACAGATAGGATATCCGGTTATTGATGCACATGTGAAAGATTCAAAATTAAAATTATCCCAAAGAAGATTTCTCTTGGAAAGTAATGGAAAAACAAAGCAAGGAAATTGGATAATTCCACTCTCTGTTAGAATTGGAGACAGAGTAGTTAACAAACTGATGAAAGGACCAGTGACAATTCCCTACAAGGCAGATTGGTTCAAGGTAAACGATGGTCAAAAGGGATTTTATCGAGTAAAATACGACGAAATTGTTCTAGAAGTACTTGGAAGGAGAATTGAAGAAAAATCAATATCAAATGTTGATCGATGGAGCATTCACCATGATCTATTTGCATTATGTATTTCAAATCAAATATCATTCAAAAATTATTTGGACTTTATAAGACATTACGAAGATGAAGATGATTATGTGGTGTTGTCAGACATCATAGGCAGTTTGAACTTTTTCTATACACTATTATCAAAAGAAGAATTTTGGCAAGAGATTAAAGAATTCAATCAGGATTTCTTTAACAAGGTGTTTTCAAAGTTAGGATGGGACACGGTCGAGGGAGAAAAACCAACAACCACACTTCTTCGTGGGCAGATAATCAGTTCACTTGGAAGACTAGAAGATAAAGAAATAATTTCAGAAGCAAAATCAAGATTTTCTAATCTATTAAAAACTGGTCAGTTAAACCCGGATCTACGCGGTCCAATCTATTCTACAATAGCATGGAGTGGGGACGCTTCCATATATCAAAAAATGCTTAGTTTGTATCGTAAAGCACCGACGCAAGAGGAGATGGTCAGATTATTAAGTTCACTTGCAAACTTTCAGGACAAAAAGTTACTATCAAAAACACTTTCATTTACACTCTCAAAAGAGGTTAGAACCCAGAATCTATTTCAGCCAATTGCAAGAATGGTAACAAATCCACAAGGAAAAGAACTTGTCTGGCCATGGATAAAGCAAAATTGGAAGGGGATTGTATCAAGATTCGGAGTTGGAAATCCACTTCTCAATAGAATAATCGGTAGTGTTTCAATTGAAGCAGACTTGAAAAAAGAAATAGAGATTAAGAAATTCTTTACAAAACATCACGTTCCTGGTACTGAGATGAAACTTGCACAAACATTGGAGAGAATAAGAATTCATGCCAGGTTTGTCCAAAGCATAAGAAAGGAATTTAGATAGATTACAAATTATTTCCCAGATTTTCAGAATCTAGTGTAATTCTCTCAATGTTGAATAATGTCATTAAATCAAAATCATTTGGAATTTTTTTGGGATTTCTAATTTTAAGAATGAAAGATAAACTAAAGAAAATAATCAAAAAATCATCATTATCTAAGAACGATTTTTATAATTTGCATACTAGAGTCTAAAGATGTCAGAATTAAGCCTAGGTCACCTTTTATCAAATGAATATATCATTCCAGTCTTTCTTGTAACAATCTTTCTTGCTACCCTGATTGCGACAAAAGTGAAGGTTCCCTATACAATGATTCTGGTAGTGATTGGAATTGCAATTTCAATTTTAGATTTTACAGGTCATGGCATTCCAAATATTTCAGGGTTCAAGGTGGATCCAAAATTGATACTATACTTTGTCATTCCACCTCTTATTTTTGAAGCAATGATGAGAATAGATCGTGAACATTTCATGACAGTCAGAATATCGTCTTTATTATTATCTACAGTGGGAGTTGGTGTAGCAACCATAGTTGGTGGACTGTTACTATCATATCTTGCAGGACTTCCAACAATTGTTGCATTTGCCTTTGCTGCATTAATTGCTCCTACTGATGCAGCAATTGTAATTGAAGTTTTTAAGAGAGTAAAAGTTCCAGGCCAACTTGCCACACTGATGCAATCAGAGGCTAGTTTTAATGATGCAGCTGGCGCAATCATATTCTCATCAATCATAGCATTGTCAGTAGCACAAGGAACATTTCTTTCACCAAGTACATCATCTGCAATTAATGTCAACATTTTAGAAACAATTGGACAATTCGCCATCGTATTCTTTGGAGGAATTGCAATAGGAATTGGACTTGCAGTGGGTTCACAATTTTTACATAGATTATTAGAAGAGCCATTTTCTGAAACTGCACTTTCAGTAGCAGTGCTTTTTGGCTCAGTTGTAATTGCAAATTCACTTGGTCTCTCAGGTCTTGTTGCAGCAGCTGCTGCAGGATTGTGGTTTGGTGTGATCATGAGAAAACCTCACATCATAAGTGAAAAGGTAAGGGCATACGCATCTAATTTTTGGGAGATGATTGCATTCTTTGCAAATTCTGTTGCATTTTTGTATCTAGGATTAAGTATGGATATTGTTCGAATAGGTCAAAATCTGCCTCTAATTGCACTTGCAGTCATAATTGTACTAGCAGCAAGAGCTGCATCTACATATCCAATACTTGCAGCAACCAATCGATTTACAAAAGAAAAAACAACAGGAGTGTGGCGGAACATAGTCATGGTAGGAGGTATGAGAGGAGCACTTTCCGTTGCACTTGTTGCAACTCTTCCCGAGAGTGAATTTAAAGAAATACTAAAGACCATCACATTTGGAGTAGTCTTATCTTCTTTGATAATCCAATATCCAATACTTTCAAGATATATCAAAAAGGCGTTTCCTGATGCAAGACCAGAGACAAGTAATTAGATAATAACTTCCAGATTAGTAAATCTCTTCATTTAATTTTCAAAAATAATAATTGTAAATAATTAAGTATACAGTAATCAGAATTATTTCTTGGTCAATAATTTTCGGAAAGAGTATAAGTCTTGGCGACGTTTTGTGTTCGTCTTTGGATAAGTCATATCAAGATCCTCAAGGGTATCTAGAATAATCTGTGAAATTATCAGCCTTGCATTATCTTTATCATCTGCAGGAATAACATACCAAGGCGCGTTAGAAGTACTTGTTTCACTTAGACAATCATCATAAACAATCACGTAATCTTGCCAAAATTTTCTCTCTTCAATATCTGCAAGACTAAATTTCCAGTTCTTGTCTGGCGCATCTATTCGTTGAAGAAAACGCTTTTGTTGCTCATCCTTTGAAATATGAAGGAAAAACTTTATGATTCTAGTTCCGTTTCTGTGTAGATGTTTTTCTAAATCCATAATAGAATCATACCTATCTTGCCAGATGGTTTTCTTGTCTAGTGATTCCTTTGGAAGTCCTTGACTAGATAGTATTTCAGGATGTACACGAACAATTAGCACATCTTCATAATAGGAACGATTGAAGACACCAATTCGTCCTCGTTCTGGAAGGCAACGAGTTGTGCGCCAGAGAAAATCATGTTCGAGATCCTCAACACTGGGATGTTTGAAACTAAACACTTGACACCCTTGTGGATTGACACCAGACATTACATGCTTGATGGCACCATCTTTTCCCGAGGCATCCATTCCCTGAAAGATTATCAATAAAGAATACTGATTTGATGCATACAGGAGATTTTGTAGAGAGTTCATCTCACGGATGTGTTCCGCAAGGATTTGGTGATACTGCTCTTTTGACGTGTAAACAGGCTCGACATTTGTTGGCCATTTTTTAAGTTTGACCTTTTTCCCTGGCCTGACAAGAAAATCTCGGGAGTTTATTTTCATTCTGCTTTATTGATAAAGATCTTAGATTTATCTAATTCCCTACTTTCATAGCAAAATAAAACATTAAACATCACATCAAGAATCTTTCAAACATAGTAAAATGAGTTCAGATAAAACATCAACCCAAAAAATGATCCTAGAAGGTATTAGTTATGCCAAGCTTAAAAAACATAAAGATGCAATATCATTTTTTGACAAGGCCTTAAAACAAGACCCAGAAAACATTGACGCACTTTACAACAAAGGAATGTCTTTGTTAGAGTTGAAGAAAAATAAGGACGCAGTATTATGCTTTGAGAAAATAATTGAATACAAGCATGATCATGTTGACGCACTAAATAATTTGGGAAATCAGTGTGCAGAATTACAACAATTTGAAAAAGCAGTTACATATTACAACAGAGCACTAGTAAGTGAGTCCAATTATATTCCTGCATTATACAATAAGGGAATTGCAACAATTCGACTTGAGAGATATGATGATGCACTTGATTGCATGAATAAGGTCCTAGATATGGAACCAGAAAACATACAAGCTATGCACTATAAGGGATTGGTTCTAGGTAAACAAAAAAAACATGAGGATGCAATATACTTTCTTGATAAAGTTCTAGAAAAAGAACCAGAAAATAATGAAGCGCTATTTTACAAGGCAACTGAATTATCTGAGATTGGAAGACATCAAGATGCAATATTGATCTTCGATAAAATACTAAAGGAATTTCCAAAAAATGGCACTATAATTTATGCAAAAGCAAGAAGTAAAGCTCAACTTGGTGAAGATAGTGATGCATTAATTCTTCTCGCACAGGCAATCTCCCACTATGGTAAAACCATAAAGAAATGGGCAGTTAAAGATTCTTCATTCGATAAACTAAAAGGGGATCCCAAATTCAAGACTATAGTGAAATAAAATGTCTGAAGATATACTAAAAACCGTCAAGAATTTGATCACATCCGGTAAAGGAGATTCAAAGAGATTACGAGAAATAATCGAGGTTATAAAAAAAGGAGAACCTGTAGTCATGTCAGATTATAGATATATTCAAACATTGACCGAATCTTTGAAAGTTGTTGATGGAGAACAATCTCCAAGTATAAAACCAAGTAAAAGACACGAATCATTAGAACTGCTTCGAGTCAGACTTGCAGAAGGTCAGATAACAGTTGAAGAGTTTAGAAAACTCAAGGACGCTCTTACAGAAGATGAATAAAAGAAGAAATTCTTCTTAAATCTTAAATTCAAAAAGGCTAGAGCTGAATATAAGATTGAAATTGGAACAAAATCAATATCATGTCTATAACTATCAAGTATGGACTTTACAATCTTGCACTATATGGTTAAAGAGACAAGTTTCAGTTCCAGATAGTGATTAGACTTGTCAAAGTTTGCACCATTACCACCCGCACCAGTCATTATGACATGTTTTGGTCATTGTGGAATTGGTCTAGGTGCAGAGACATATAGGAGATTATTAATTGATGTTGGCGCTGATCCCCTAAAACCAACCTTAAAGGGTGAAAAGGATGAATCCCGTATACTCAAGAGATATGGAAGTACTATTTTGCGATTTCCAAATGCATACGGTGGAAGTGAAATTCCATTAATTCCAAGAGCATTGTTAATCGATTTAGACCCAAGAGCCGCCAATTTGATACTACAGTCATATCCAGATCTTTTTGCGTTAAGAGACAAGCATGTAATATCAGGAGCTGGAGGCGCTGCAAGAAATTGGGCAGAGGGTCGTACAAGATTCATCAAAGAAGTAAGTACAAAATATGATATGCAAAAACAACTTGCTAGTCTTTCTCCTGAACCAGTGAGAGGATTTACTATTCCATTTGCAATGGGTGGTGGTACTGGTGCTTCATTTGCCAGTGCCTTTATGCAATATATTAAAAAAGATACAAAAGAACATGCAACAATTGCATCATTTGGATTATTACCAGAGTTTGGATGGGATCCAGTAATTTTAGAAGCATCTGCTATCAACATTGTAATGAATCTAGAACACCAGATAAAATACAGTGACTGTTCAATTCTATTTTCAAATAAAAGACTAAGAGAGTTAGCACAAAAGCATGAGAAAAGATTAGATAAAATGTCATCAATTATAGATGACCTTCCAAAGGAGCATGAAGTAGGTTGGAAGGATTACAGAGGGATGAACTTGATTGCAGCAAATGCAATGTCCATGTTTGTGGCATCATTTGCAAGAGAAACAGAGTGGGACATGTCAAACTATAGGACGTGGCTTGCAACAAAAAGACCAAGATTTGCAATCACTTGGGTAATTCCAGTAGTTCCAGAAGAAAGACAATGGGGTGCTGATTTGACCGGTACTAAACATAACACAATGGAGGGAATTGTAGAACACATCAATAAGAAAGAAGATGCAGTATTGTTTGATATTGATGAAAATGACATAAGAGATAAAGGCGGACCTAAAGACTCTTGTTGTATACTTGTCAAAATAAGCGGAGATTTTGAAGCAAAGGAAAGAGACATTCTAAAGAACATAATAAAAGACAGATTCCACATCGAAGAATCCAGAATGATATTCATCAAGATTCCAATCTTAGAAACAGAACAGGCAAATATCACAATACTTGTAAACACTAAAGCAATCGGAACCAAGATTTTAGAGATTGCAAGTGAAGCAGAGGCTTCATGGGATGCTTTCAAAGAGGAATATGGAAAGTGGGGATTGACCACTGAGGAATTCAAGGCAAGCCTCATGGACGTAGTCCATGAGTTTAGCTAGATATGTCAGATTTTACATTCTTAGAACAGGTCGCAACCCGTATTAGAGAAAATAGAACAAATCTAAAGGATATAGAAGATGAGCTTGCAACAGTAAATTTCAGAATCCATGAAATTCCACTCAAAAGCCCTACAGAATCAACATTTGCAAAGATGATAGGTCAAGATTATCATGATCCAACAACAGACTTGGAAAGTGCAAAAGAGAAACTCAGTGCACAAAAAGAAGATTTGAGTACAAAGATAAAAGAAGACATTTCGACGTTCATAACGGAATTCACTTCACAGGAACTAGTGATTCCTTTAGAGCCAAACCCAAAGATTGCAGATGGAAATACAATTTTTCATTACAAAAATAATGTCACTTTTAACAACATACTTGCAATACTAAGCGAGCTATTAGGCCTCTCCCCACCAATACTTGTAAAAGATGTAATGTTTTCAGCATCTGAAATTGTCATAAAAGTAACCGATGAGTATGAGGCCAAACAAAAATTCTTGAGCAGTTTAAATGAGGTCCAAAAGACATTAGCAATCAAGAGAAAATAATAAACCATTCATACTCATTCTCAGCATTCTACGTATAAGATATAACAAGGTAAAAACAGCCAAGATTTTGTGAACAAGAATACCAAAAAGCTTCTTGCAATAGTATTCATGGCAATCTTTATCGTTTCTACCGTAAGCGCAGCATTTCTCGGAGGGGGAAAAGTTGCAACACCTAGTAATCAGAATACAGGCATTACACTCACTGGAACACCTGCAGACAATTATCCAGACAACAAGAGAACAACTTTTTGTGAAACAGGTCCTGCTCAGTCCAGCAAATACATTACAGAATACAAAATACCAACATCTTGTACTCAACCACTAGCAATTATTGCAGATCCTGCTGGCAATGTATGGTTTACAGAGTCAAATACTGGTAACTTGGGTAAGTTTGATCCTTCTTCAAAGACATTCCAAGAATTCACCAATGAACAATGGCAGAAAGGAGAAAAATCCATGATGTGGGGTCTTGGCACTGCCCAAGATGAAAATATTTGGTTTACAGATTCTCAGCACAGTTTGATCTGGAAATTCAATCCAACAGACAAGAGTTATACAAGATTTGTATTCCCCAAGAGTAATGGAACAGATGGTTCTTTTCCACAAATGCTTTACATAGATGGTAAAAATGCCTATGTCAATGACTTTACTGGTAAAAAAATCGGCACTTTTACCACAGATCATATTGGTCCTGATCTTGGAGTAACAAACATTTCATCTCCTGGAAACTACAACTTTACAAGTACAATGACAACAGATCCTGGAGGTAATGTATGGTATACAGTTTGGAAATATCAACAAGGAGGAAATCTTGTAAAATACGACCCGAAAACTGGTAATTCTACGCAATATACTTTGCCTCAAGAAATTCAAGCACCCAATGGAATTGCAATTGATTCAATAGGCAAGTTATGGATAATGGATACTGCAAGTAGTATCTTTTTTGATTTTGATCCTAATAGTAACCAATTTACAAAACACCTAACCTCTCCTCCACCAATATCTTCGTATGGCAATGCATCAGGACTCATCAAGACACCAATATCGAGACCATACTGGAATCACTTTGATGATAAAGGAAGACTATGGTTTAATGAACAAGTTGCAAATAGTTTAGGAGTATATGATTCATCAACTCAGTCTCTTGTAGAATATCTAGTACCTTCCAAGAATCCCAACTGGTCTGATTGTGGAACATTGCAAGATTGTGGAGTAGCCCAAGTTCTTGACTTTACAGTAGATCACAATAAGGTTTGGTTTGCAGAATGGGTTGAAAACAACATAGGAGTTTTGGATTCTAGCATAGCGCTACCAATTGAAGTAAATGCGTCTGATACTTCAATTACTATACAGCGTGGACAAAATGTAACTGTTTCATTTAACATCAACCCACAAGAGCAGTTGACATCACCAGTATCAATCATCACATCAAACACAGCAGGAGCACAAAATATATCCGTCATACCACAAGATGCCTTAGTTACAGTTGACAAGTCAAAGACTGTAAAGGTGACAATATTAGCAGATAATTTTGCTAGTGCAGGAACTTACCAACTCTTACTAGGTGTAAGATACCATGACATTACAGTATCAAAATACATCACCGTAACACTAGAGTAAGAAGTGATTCCCAATCTAGACAAACTGATTGGGATTTTCACATATTGTACTAAAACAGAAGGTATTGGAGGCAGAATAAAATCAGCTCCAGAACAATTCTTTGTCTCAGAAATATTACGAGAAAAATCCCTTGATAAAATTTCAGCTTCAGGAAGCTATGCAGTATACAAGCTAAAGAAACATGGCATTGATACAAATCACGCATTATCAGATATTTTCACAAAATATGGATTAAGACTCAAGGCATTGGGCCTCAAGGATGCAAATGCTACAACAGAACAGTATGTTTGTGACATGACAACTGGTAGGTCTACTAATACCCTAGTCACAAACAGGTATACCCTTGAGAAAATCGGCCTACTACAAAAGCCTCTAACAAAAAAAGACATGATTGGAAATCATTTCAAGATAAAGATAGAGGATGCAGACTTTTCAAAGATCTCCCAGTTCAGCGAACAAGACA